>FUFK010046600.1_pt1 | contig 36645 bp, 38 predicted proteins | sample 1021851 | NCBI WGS metagenome assembly FUFK01 (sample SAMEA51879418, study PRJEB19060) | metagenome | reverse complement strand
GGTTTAAAAGAGACAAAAAGAATGGAAAATGAAAAAGGCAGATATACATTAATTTTTTTAGCTGCACCAAACGACAATAATGCAGAAATTGAACTAACTTATAATTGGGACGGTGACAATTTAGGAGAGGGATCTAGAAATTTTGGTCACTTAGCTTATAGAGTTAAAAATATATACGAAATATGTCAAAGACTAATGGATATGGGTTATACAATTAATAGACCACCTAGAGATGGTCATATGGCATTTGTGAAATCACCAGATAAAATATCAATTGAAATACTTCAGGAAGGCAATCTTCCCCCTAAAGAGCCTTGGTCATCGATGGAAAATACCGGAACTTGGTAATATTAGAAATACTTTATATATTTTTCGTTAATATTTAAAATTTCTAAATCGACTAGCCCGCCTATTACTAATTGAATAGCAACCAATAGTATAAAGCCTAAACCTATATAAGCTATCCACAAATGTTTTTGTATATAATTTGCTAAATAAGTGGCTAAGGCTCCAGTAAGAACTACTGATAATACTAAGCCAAAAATCATAAAACCAAAATTACCTTTGGCCGCACCCACAACGCCAATAACGTTATCAAAACTAATCGTAATATCTGCAAATAACACTTTGTAAATACTTTTGATAAATGAAGGTTCCATAGATTTCTTTTTAGGAGACTTAATTTTTTGAATTTCAAATAAATCTTTTCTTAAGTCATTAACAATCCAAATTAAAAGTAATCCACCAAGAATTTTAATGAAGTAAAACTTAAATAAATATGTTGCAAATATTGCAAATATAACTTTGAAAACTAACGCTCCAACTACTCCCCAGAATATTATTTTTTTTCTATTTTTTGGGACAAAATTAGCTGCTATTAATCCTATTATTATTGCATTATCTGCCGCAAGAATAATATCTATAAATATAATTTGCAGTAAAATGAGTGATTGTTCGATCAAGATGTTATTATAATAGTAATTATTTATTATTTTTCAATAAAACATCAAAAATTTTTATTGATTTAAGTTTTAATACATAATGAGATATGTTTTTTAGAAATATGGAGGATTTATGAAACTTTTCAAAATTTTGCTCTCTGTTTTATTTTCTGTTCTTTTAACTGCTAATGCTTTTGCCGCAGAAAAATGGGATATGGCACTAGCATATGGTGCAAGCAACTTCCATTCTGCTAATGCAGCTGAATTTGCTAAAAATGTTTCAGAAAAAAGTGGGGGAAAATTAACAATAGTAACTCACCCAGGTGGATCTCTATTTAAAGGTGGAGAAATATTTAGAGCTGTTAGAACTGGACAAGCTCAAATTGGTGAGAGATTTATGTCGGCTCTAGGTAAAGAGGATCCGTTATTAGAGATTGATTCACAACCATTTCTTGCGACATCTTATGATGATGCTATGAAACTGTATCAAGCATCTAAGCCTGCAATAATTAAAGGTCTAGATCAAAAAGGTCTTGTATTTTTATACGCTGTACCATGGCCTGCGCAAGGTCTTTATAGTAAAAAGGAAATTAATAGTGTTGCTGATTTAAAAGGTTTAAAATTTAGAGCATATAATTCTGCAACTATTAGAATGGCCGAGTTGACAGGTATGGCTCCTACAAAAATAGAAGCAGCTGAAATAAGCCAAGCATTCTCAACTGGTGCGGTTGAAAGTATGATTACTTCACCAACTACTGGTAAGAACAGTAAAATTTGGGAAAATGGAGTAAAGTATTTTTATGATATTGCAGCTTGGTTTCCAAAAAATATGATTGTAGCTCACAGAGGTTCTTGGAATAAATTAGATAAAGCTACACAAAAAATGATTATGGAAGAGGCAGCAGTTGCTGAGAAAAAAGGTTGGGCACTTTCAAAAAAAGGAAATGTTGCTGATAAAAAAGCTTTAGCTGATGCTGGAATGAAAGTAGGCAAAGTAAATGCAGCCCTTGAAAGTCATTTCAAAAAAGTTGGTGCTACAATGGCAGAAGAATGGAAGAAAAAAGCTGGCGATAGAGGTGCTAGTGTTCTTGCTGCTTATAATTAAATCATTATAATTAAAAAGGCCGTATTAAACGGCCTTTTTATATGTTTACTAAAGTCAATAAATTTTTAAATAATCTTTATAGTTACTCAGGCTATATCGCTGCATTCTTTCTTATTTTGGTTGCAGTTTTTATTTTAATTGGAATTTCATCAAGAATATTTGGTTTTTATATAAGAGGCCTAGCTGAATATTCTGGATATTGTATGGCTGCCTCATCTTTTTTTGCTTTATCTTATACTTTTGTAGAAGGTGGTCACATTAGAATTACTTTATTTTTAGAAAAAGCTACTGGGATTAAAAAGAGATTTTTGGAATTATGGAGTTTGATAGTTGCAACTATATTTTCTGGTTATTTAGCATTCTATTTTTTGAAAATGCTAAAAATATCTTATGAATTNCAAGAGAGAAGTGAAGGAGCTGACGAAATTTTAATTTGGATACCACAANCNAGTGTTGCTTTAGGATCACTAATATTTTTCATATGTGTATCTCATCAATTAGTTTTGAAAATACAAACAAAAAAAAATGACTGAAATTTTACTTACTATATTTTTCATAAGTGTTCTCTTGATATTTTTAGGCTCAGGAATTTGGGTTGCTATAAGCATGGTTGGCGTTTCATCTATAGGAATGATCCTGTTCACCACAAGGCCAGTTGGTGATGCGATGGCAACAACAATTTGGGGAGCCTCATCCTCATGGACTTTAACTGCACTTCCTTTATTTGTTTGGATGGGAGAAATTTTATTTCGTACGAAGTTATCTGAAAATTTATTTGAAGGATTATCCCCATGGATGCAGAAACTACCCGGTGGCTTAGTGCATGTTAACGTAGTTGGATGTGCTTTATTTGCAGCTATTTCTGGATCTTCTGCAGCAACTGTTGCTACAGTAGGAAAAATGTCAATTCCAGAACTAAGAAAAAGAAAATATCCAGAGAGTATTCTACTTGGAAGTTTAGCTGGTTCAGGAACGCTGGGTCTTCTAATTCCACCTTCAATTATTTTAATTATTTATGGTGTGACTGTCCAAGANTCNATAGCAAAACTATTTATTGCAGGAATTGTNCCAGGAATAATGATTGCGTTGATCTTTATGACATATGTAATGATTTGGTCGTTAATAAATAAAAAATCCATGCCTACTTTTAAACAAGACTTCTCACTTATGGAAAAGGTAAGGAAATCAGGAAAACTGATACCTGTAATATTATTAATAGTTTCAGTTATTGGCTCAATTTATACTGGTATAGCAACCGCAACCGAAGCAGCTTCTTTGGGCGTAGTAGGTGCATTAATTTTATCATACTTTCAAAAGAGTTTGTCTTTAAAAACATTTAAAGAGTCACTCTTGGGNGCTACTAAAACTTCTTGCATGATAGCTTTTATATTAGCTGGAGCCACTTTTTTATCTTTGGCAATGGGCTTTACAGGATTGCCAAGAAATCTTGCTCTATGGATTGAAGGAATGGAACTTTCTCCATATNTTTTAATTTTNGTTTTAATGATCTTTTATATAATTCTTGGAATGTTTCTTGATGGTATNTCTGCTGTNGTTTTAACAATGGCTATAATTGAACCAATGATTAGACAAGCAGGTTTTGATATGATTTGGTTTGGTGTNTTTCTAGTTATTGTTGTCGAAATGGCTCAGATCACTCCACCAGTTGGCTTTAATCTTTTTGTTCTTCAGGGTATGGCTAATAAGGATATGGGGTATATAGCAAGAAGTGCGTTTCCACTCTTCTTGCTAATGATATTTGCCGTTATCTTAGTTGTATTATTTCCAGAAATTGCTCTTTGGATGCCTGATCAAATGATAAAAAATATAAACTAGTATTTTGATTTTTTAGACCCGTCAATAACACCTTTCAGCTGATTGTATTCTTTACAATTACATTTCTCAAGAATACTCAATCTTTCTTTTGCTAAGTCCATTCTATTTGTTGCAACATATAACTCACCAAGATATTCGTTAATTCCTATATGGTTTGGTTCAATTGCTAGACCTTGAAGATAATATTTTTCTCCATTTTCAAAATCACCAACTTTTCTAGTAGCAAATCCAAGATAGTTTAAGGTATCTGCTTTATTAGGTTTCTTTTTATTAGATTTTAACAAAAACTTTATAGCTCGCTCGTATCTTTTAATTGCTTTTTCGGTCTTCCCTTTTTTTTCTAATTTTTTTGCAATTTTTATCTGCTCCACAGCTTTATCATATAAAGTTTTTTTTGATCCTGAATCACTTGAACCAGCAGCAAAAGATGTTCCTGCTAAAAAAATTAAAAAGAACATTGAAAAAAATATTTTTTTTATCATTATTTAAATTTCCTTAAGTTAGTTAGTGTTTTTAGCTCTAAGCCATTATCTATTAAATTATTTTTTATAGATATAGCTGTAGATAGTGAACTTTCATTATCCCCATGTATGCACACAGAGTCTATTTCACAAGGTATTTGCTTTCCGCTGTGACAATTAATGGCCTGGTTCTGAACCATGCTTAAAACGTGACTTTTTGCTTTATCTGGATCTGTAATAAGTGCATGAGGCTCTTTTCTAGACACTAAATTTCCATTATCTTCATAATTTCTATCGGCAAAAATTTCACATGCTATCCTCATATCAAATTTCTTTGCAGCCTCTTCCATTTTTGAACCTGTCGGTACCAAATAGATTAAATCTTTATTAAAATTGCAGATTGATTTTGCAATGATAGTTGCAAGCTCAATATCCTCGCAAGCCATATTATTTAATGCACCATGTGGTTTAATATGTGTAACGATTTCACCATGTTTTTCAGCTATATTTTGTAAAATTTCATACTGATCAATTAACAATTTATTTATTTCATCTGACGATAAATTTAGTCTTTTACGTCCAAAGTTTTCTGGATCATTAAATGATGGATGCGCACCTATGCTCACACCGTTTTTCTTACAAATTTTTACAACTTGGTTCATGCTATCTTCATCACCAGCATGATAACCACAAGCAACATTAGCTGAATTGACAATTTCCAGTAATTTTGGATCATTTTCATCTGAATGATGCTTTGATTTTTCACCCAAATCACAATTGATATTAATTTCCATACTAATAAATCATAAGTATAACATGGTATGATAAAAAATATATTAAATCTTGGTGACGCAGCTTTGTATTGCGATTTTGGAAGTGATGTAAATCAAGAAATTAATTCAAATGTTATCAAATATTTTTACCATATAAAAAAATTAAATTTAAAAGGTATTACAAACTTAACTCCATCTTATAATAAATTAATAATTTCATATGATTTAAATATACATTCTTTTTTATCTTTAAAAAAAAAAATTGAAAATATAGAGATTAAAGAAAACAATAAATTAGAAAAAAACTTAATCGAAATTCCTGTGTGTTGTGATAATAATTTTGCATTAGATATTAAAAGAGTTGAAAATAAATTAAAATTAAAATCAGAAATAATCCTAGAAAAATTTTTTAGCAAAAATTACTTTTGTTATATGACAGGTTTTGTGGCTGGCATGCCTTTTCTCGGTGATCTTGAAAAGGATATGAGATTAAAAAGATTAGAAACACCAAGAGTTAAAGTTCCAAAAGGTTCAGTTGGAATAACGGAACAATTTTGCAACATATATACTTTTGAAACACCTGGGGGATGGAATATTTTGGGAAATACACCACAAAATATTTTCGACACATCTAATCAATCAAACCCTAATCTTGTTAATCCAGGAGATACAATAAAATTTTATAGAATAACTTTAGATCAATATAATGAAATCAAAAGATAGAAACTACTTTAAAATTTTAAGAGCTGGTATCAACACCACATATCAAGACTTAGGAAGAAATAATTTATACCATATTGGTATTCCTTTTAGTGGAGCGATGGATAAAAGAAATTTTCAATTGTTAAACTCACTTCTACAAAATGATTACAATTCACCGGTAATAGAATTTGCTTATCAAGGCCCGCATTTGAAGTATTTCGGAAAAGATATTTTTTTTTGTATTTCTGGAAATGTATCATTTAAAATTATAACAAAAGAAGGTGTTATTGATGGTAATTCCTACCAATGTTATTTGTTAAAAAATGGTGATGAAGTCGATATTCATTCAACCAACAAGTCTGTTTATGGATATTTTTCGATTAATGGAACTTTTGGTGTTGATTATTATTGGGGAAGCTGTTCAATAAATACACAAGCTCAAATTGGACCAAATAACGGGAATAAATTTTCTAAAGATTTAGAAATTGAAATAATTGATATTAATAATTCTTTTAACAAAAGAAAACTTGATTACTTAGGTAGCACTATTGAAAATATAAGGGTCATTAAAGGCACAAACTATGATTATTTTTCTGAGTCTTCACAAAATAAATTCTTTAAAGAAAGTTTTAAAATTACAAAACTTTCAGACAGGATGGGTATGAGATTAGAAGGTCCAAAAATTGAAAATATCGTTGATCCTAATATAAAATCTGAAGGTTTGGTAAAAGGTGTAATTCAAATAACATCTGCTGGAGATCCAATAATTATGTTATCAGATCATGGGACTATTGGTGGATATCCGAAGATTGCAACCGTCATATCTGCTGACTATGATCGACTGGTACAATTAACACCAGGATCTAATATTAAATTTAAAGATGTAAGTTTAGAGGATGCTGAAACATTATATAAACTTTATCAGATGGAGACTAATAATATTATTTCTCAAATTAAATGAATTTAATTACAAAATTACCAGGACCGCTTTTGATTTTTTTTGGTGCTTTCAGTTTAAGTTTTGGAGGGTTGATAGTCAAATCTTTCGAAGGCTCCACTCTATGGCAGATTCTATTTTGGAGATCAGTTTTTTTTATAATTGTAGTTCTGATCTTTCTAATTATTAGTTATAAGCAAAATTTTATTTCGGCATTTTATAAATCTGGAATCCCTGGTCTTATTGGAGGCATTATACTTGCCTGTGGCTTTAGTGGTTATGTTTTTGCGATGTATAATACTACTGTAGCAAATACTAATTTTATAATTCAAACCCAAACATTATTTTTAGCAATCTTTGGATATATATTTTTAAAAGAAAAAATAAACTTAATAACATTAACTTCTATAGTTTTAGCAATTTCAGGAATAATTTTGATGGTTGGAAGCTCATTAACAATTGGACAAATGAGTGGAAATATTGCTGCTTTTATTATGCCAATATCATTCGCAACATTAATTTTAATAGTTAGAAAATTTCCAAGTGTAGATATGGTTCCATTACAATTTATTGCAGGTGTTATTGCTTTGATCATTGGATATTTTATGTCTAAAACGATCTTTATATCTTTAAATGACATTTTTTTGGGATTTTTAGCTGGTTTTTTCCAACTTGGTTTTGGTTTTATTTTTATTACAATCGGTGCAAGATCTACACCTTCAGCCTTAGTTGGAATCATAATGTTATCAGAGGCAGTTTTAGGACCTTTTTGGGCCTGGATGTTTATAAATGAAAATCCTCCAACCAGCGTTTTAATTGGTGGTTTAATAGTGATATTTGCAGTTTTAATACAATTTCTTTCACTTATGAAAAAAAAAAGTGCAACAAATTAGAGCTATAAATTTATATTAGTTATGTTATAAGAATTTATACGGGAGAGACTACTTTTGTAGCGCCGAAGGAGCAACCACCCCGGAAACTCTCAGGCAAATGGACCGTACATATTAACTCTGGAAAGAGAATAATTCTCGCCGAAGGAGCAAATCTCTCAGGCAAAAAGACAGAGGGGGCATATAGAGTTAATATGAATATAAAAAAAACATCGTTAAATAATCTCCACATTAAGTACGGCGCAAAGCTTGTAGAGTTTGCTGGATATCAAATGCCCATCCAATATAAAGATGGAATTATACAAGAGCATAAATACACACGTTCACACTCTGGTATTTTTGATGTTTCTCATATGGGTCAATTATTTATATCGGGTGGTGATGATCTTACAAATGATCTTGAAAAGATTTTTCCTGCGGATTTGAAAAAATTGAAAACTAATCAAAGTAAGTATTCATTTTTAATGAATAACAAAGGAGGAATTCAGGACGATCTGATAATTACCAAAACATCTGATGGATTTTTAATTATCTTGAATGCTGCATGCAAGTATAATGATTATGAAGTAATAAAATCTAAACTTGATAATCAATATAAATTAAATCTTGACGAGTCATTGTCATTAATTGCATTGCAGGGCCCCGAAGCAAAAAATGTTTTAAATAAAGTTATACCTGGTTGTGACAGTCTAAAATTTATGAACGGAAACAACCATGTCTATAAAAATGAAAAAGTATACATAACTAGATCAGGATATACTGGTGAGGATGGATTTGAAATTTCTATAAAAAATAGTGATGCTGAAACTTTTGTAGAAAGTTTGATAGAAAATGGATCTAAATTGATTGGTTTAGGAGCAAGAGATACATTAAGAATGGAAGCTGGACTCTGCTTGTATGGAAATGATTTAGACAACGATACAAGTCCTATCGAAGCTAATCTAAAATGGGCAATACCTAAGAGCAGAATTGAGACTGAATTTGTTGGATCAGAAGTTTTAAAAAACCAATTTCAAAGCGGAGTAAAAAAATTGAGAGTTGGCATAAAACCAGACAGCAAAGTAATTGCTAGAGGAAATACCAAAATTTACAATGATAAAAATCAAGAAATTGGGAAAGTAACAAGTGGCACATTTGGACCAAGCGTTGAACATCCAATAGCAATGGGATATGTCGATAATAGTTATTCAACTGTAAATACAAAAATATTTCTTGAAGTTAGAGGAAAAAAAATTCCCGCAAATATTTGTAACTTACCGTTTTATAAAAAAAATTACGTAAAAGGGGAAATTAATGTCTGAAGTTAAATATTCAAAAGAACATGAGTGGATTAAACTAGATGGAGAAGAAGCTACAATTGGAATAACCAAGCATGCAACAGAAATGCTTGGGGATATAGTATTTGCTGAACTCCCAGAGAAAGGTTCAAATGTNGATAAAGATGGAACTGCTGGAGTGGTTGAGTCAACGAAAGCTGCTAGTGATGTTTACACTCCTGTTAGTGGAGAAGTTATAGATACAAATCAAATGATAGTTGATGATCCATCAAAAATAAATGAAGACCCAGANGAGTCTGCATGGTTTTTTAAACTTAAAATAAAAGACAAATCTGAAATGGATAGTCTTATGAGTAAAGAAGAATATGAAAAATTTGCAAAGGAGACATCAGCATAATGTTACCAAATTCAGAAAAAGATTTTATAAAAAGACACATTGGACCTTCTAAAGAAGACCAATCAAAAATGTTAAAAGAATTAAATTATCAATCAATAGATGATTTAATGAATAACACTGTTCCAGAAAAAATAATGTTTAAAGGTGAGCTTAATATCGGAGANTCTAATTCNGAATATGAGGCGTTAAGAAAATTAAGAGCAATTTCAAAAAAAAATCATGTTTACTCAAATTTTATTGGAATGGGTTATTATGGAACTTATACGCCATATGTAATTTTAAGAAATATTTTAGAAAATCCAGGTTGGTATACATCATATACACCTTATCAGCCTGAAGTAGCTCAAGGAAGACTTGAGATGTTATTAAACTTTCAACAAATGATTGTTGATTTTACTGGAATGGATATCGCTAATGCTTCTTTATTGGATGAAGGTACAGCAGCAGCAGAAGCCATGGGTCTTAGTCATAGATTAAATAAAAAAGATAGTAATTTAGTTTTTGTNTCTGAGGATTGCCATCCTCAAACAATAAATGTAATTCAAACTAGAGCNGAACCAATGGGTTTAAAAGTTTTAGTTGGAAAAGAAGATGAAGTTTTAGANCAATTAAAAGANGATNTAGTTTGTGGAATTTTACAATATCCTGGAACTTTAGGAGATATTAAAGATCCNAGTGAAGCAATTAGCAAAATTCATAAAAAAAACGGTAAGGCTGTATTAGCTTGTGATTTATTAGCATTAGCAAAATTAAAAACACCAAGAGAACTTGGTGCTGATATAGCNGTTGGNAGCTCTCAGCGATTTGGAATACCAATGGGGTATGGAGGTCCACATGCAGCATTTTTTGCAACTAAAGACGAGTATAANAGATCGATGCCTGGTAGAATTGTTGGTGTGTCNGTTGATAGACATGGTAACAAGGCATANAGATTATCTTTACANACTAGAGAGCAACACATCAGAAGAGATAAGGCGACAAGCAATATTTGTACTGCACAAGCTTTATTAGCAATTGTTTCAGCAGCATATGCTATTTATCATGGTCCAGATGGAATTAAAAATATTTCTGAAAGAGTTTCTCAATTAGCAAAAAGTTTTGCTGATAAAATAAAACAGTCAGGTTATGAAATTTATTCTGATTATTTTTTTGATACTGTTACAATTATTACNAAAGAAAAGACTGATCAAATTTATAAAAANGCTCTAAATCAGAAAGTTAATATACGAAAAGTAAATTCTGAAANGCTTGCTGTCTCTTTTGATGANAGAAAAAACGTNTATAGAGTAAATCAATTATTAAAAATTTTTAATGCNGCAGANTCAATAAAAAAAGAGGATCCTTCANTTAAATTACCTAATTTACCAAAAAATTTANTNAGAACTTCAAAATATTTNGAGCATCCAATTTTTAACTTATATCATTCAGANACTGAAATGCTTAGATATCTTAAAAAGNTAGAGGATAAGGATATAGCATTNAATAGAACTATGATAGCACTTGGTTCGTGCACAATGAAGTTAAATGCNGCNGCTGAAATGATCCCGATTTCTTGGAAAGAATTTGCAGAACCTCATCCTTTTGTTCCAGTTGAACAAATGGAAGGTTTTAGAGATTTGTTTACTGATTTAAAAAATTGGTTAAGATCTATAACAGGTTTTTCCGGTGTTTCTCTACAACCTAATGCAGGCGCTCAAGGAGAATATGCAGGTCTAATGGTTATAAGAAAGTACCACTTAGATAGAGATGATGCTCATCGTAATATATGTTTAATCCCAAGTTCGGCACATGGTACAAATCCAGCAAGCGCACAAATGGTTGGAATGAAAGTCGTTGTTGTTAATTGTGATAAAGAGGGAAATGTAGATTTCGATGATTTAAAGAAAAAAGTAGAGCAACATTCAGAAAATCTTGCAGCTTTAATGGTAACTTACCCATCTACCCATGGAGTATTTGAGGAAAAAATAACTGATATTTGTGAGTTAGTTCATAAACATGGTGGACAGGTCTATATGGATGGAGCAAATTTAAATGCCCTTGTTGGAGTTGCAAAGCCTGGAAATTTTGGTCCAGATGTTTGTCATATTAATCTGCATAAAACATTTTGTATTCCTCACGGTGGTGGTGGACCTGGAATGGGACCTATAGCTTGTAAAAAACATTTACAAGTTTATCTGCCTAATCATCCAGTAATAAAAGATTGCGGACCAACAAGTGGAATTGGAGCAGTATCAGCAGCTCCTTGGGGTAGNTCAAGTATTCTATCAATCTCTTGGATGTATATTAAAATGATGGGATCAGNAGGATTAAAGCTTGCTACTCAAGTTGCAATTTTAAACGCAAATTATATTGCTCANAGACTNAANGATCACTTTCCNATTTTGTACAAAGGTGCAAATGGCAATGTTGCACANGAGTGCATAATTGATATTAGAAATATTAAATCTGAAACAGGGGTAACNGAAGAAGATATTGCNAAAAGAATGATAGATTTTGGATTTCACGCACCAACTATGTCATGGCCTGTNGCTGGCACTATGATGATAGAGCCAACNGAAAGNGAAGGNTTNTCAGAAATAGACAGATTTTGTGACACTTTAATTAAGATTAAACAAGAAATTGAAAAAATTAAATCAGGTGAATTTGATAAANTTGANAATCCAATTAAAAANGCTCCTCACACTGATACTGAATTATCATCAGATGTATGGGAACATAAATATTCAAGACAAGAAGCAGCATATCCTGCAAGTTTTNTAAAACAAAANAAATTTTGGCCTCCAGTTGCNCGGGTAGACAATGTTTATGGAGATAAAAATATATTCTGNACATGTCCAAGNATGGATGAGTTTAAAGAAGACGCAGCATAGCCTTAATGCGAATTGCAGTAATNGGATCAGGAATCTCTGGTTTATCAGCAGCACAAAAGCTTTCCAAAAAACANCATGTTGATTTATTNGAAAGNGAAGATCATTTTGGTGGTCATTCATATACNTTAGATACTTTAATTAATGGTAAAAAAGTTCCTGTAGATATTGGCTTTATTGTTTTTAATNATGAAACTTATCCAAATCTNATAAATTTTTTTAANGAATTAAAAATTGAAATTGAAAAAAGCGATATGTCATTTTCTGTTTCTGTAAAAGATACAAATTATGAATATTGTGGNAGAGGTTTAAACGGAATTTTTGCAAANAAAGCTAATCTTTTTAATTTAAAATTTTTAAAAATGTTTTTTGATATTATAAATTTCTACAAAAAGTGTGATCAAATTAAAAGTTTAAATGAAGAGATTACTCTTGGTGAATTTCTTGAAAAAAATAAATGGTCAAAAAATTTTATTAATTTTCATCTAATCCCAATGGTTTCTGCTATCTGGTCTATGCCCCCAGTAGAAGCAAATCAAATGCCAATTAAATTTTTTTTAAAATTTTTTCAAAATCATGGACTTTTTAAATTAAAAAATAGACCACAATGGTACACAGTCACCAACAGAAGTAGAACTTATGTAGAGAAAGTATTAACTCAAATAAGTGGAGAATATTTTAAAAATTATAAGATTAGTTCGATAAAAAGAAATAAAATTGGTGTTCAAGTATATTACGGTGCTAGTAACGAATTTTTTGACTATGATAAAGTTGTCATCGCTACTCATGCAGACGATGCATTGAAAATTTTGAGTGAGCCGACTGAGGATGAAAAAAAAATACTTTCAAATTTTAAATATAAATCCAATCTAGCAGTAATACATACTGACGATGTATGTATGCCAAACAATAAAAAAGTTTGGTCTTCATGGAATTCCTCAGTTGATAAATCAGATATTAGTAAGACATCATTAACTTATTGGTTGAACTTATTACAAAATCTGAAGACAGAAAAAAATATTTTCTTAACCTTAAATCCTTTTTTTGAAATAGATCAAAAAAAAATCCTACAAAAAGTTACTTTTACCCACCCTTATTTTGATCAAGATGCTTTGAATAATCAAAAATTATTAAAAGAAATACAAAATAAAAGAAATGTATTGTTTTGTGGAAGTTATTTTGGTTACGGTTTTCATGAAGATGGAATAAAATCATCCATTAATATGATTGAAAACCTAAATGATTAAAAATTCCAATATTTACGAAGGTAAAGTAATTCATAAAAGATTTAAGCCAAAATATCACTTTTTTAAATACAACGTTTTCTCACTCTTTTTAGATCTTGATGAAATTAATTTGATACAAAAAAAAATTAAAATTTTTTCTAACAATAGTTTTAATATTTTAAGTTTTTATGACAAAGATCACGGACCTAGAGATGGTAGTGATTTAAAAGCCTGGGTAATAGAAAATTTAAAATCAAACAACATTCAATTTGAAAACATAAAGGTAAAATTGCTTTGTTATCCTAGAATATTTGGTTACGTATTTAATCCATTAAGTATTTTTTTCGTTTATGATAATCATTCAAAAATTATAGCTATATTGTATGAAGTTAAAAATACATTTGGTGAGCAACATACTTATATATTTAAAGTCAANGACGAAAAAATAATTACAAATAGCTGTGAGAAGAAGTTTTTCGTTTCACCATTTATTGAAATGAAAAGTAAATACANTTTTAGAATCCTNAAACCTGAAAAAATGTTATCCGTAATAATTGATCAAAGTGATAAGGAAGGAAAATTGNTATATGCTTCACAAGATGGGGTTGCAAAAGAAATTAACAATAAAAATATNCTTATATCTTATATTTCTCACCCTTTAATGACCTTTAAAGTTATTGCCGCAATNCATTTTGAAGCATTAAAATTATGGTTAAAGGGAGTTAAGTTAGTNANAAAAAANATAAAAATAAAAAATAATATTACNTTTGAAAAANAATGAANTTTAATNTTTTGTCAGATAAAATNGTATTTAATTCTCTNAAACTAATAAAGCANGGATTTCTTGAAATTCAAAATCATGACANCAAAATATATAAGTTTGGTAATGAGAGTGAATTGTTAAGAGCAAAGATTAAAATCAACAAACCAGGTTTAACTCTACAAATAATAAAATCAGGAAGTGTAGGACTTGCAGAAGCCTACATGCGAAATGAATTTGAAACAGATAATTTAACTAATCTAATAGAAATAACAGCTAAAAATATAAAAATTGTTTATAAATTTTCAGGTATTTTGGATTTATCAATGATTAATAAACTAAAGAGTATTTTCATAAAAAATAATAAAAGTAGAAGTAAGAAAAATATTTCGAAACATTATGATTTAGGAAATGATTTCTTTTCATTATGGTTAGATCCTTCACTTACTTATTCAAGTGCAATTTTTGAAGAACAAAAAGATGATTTATTTTCTGCTCAATTAAATAAATATAAAAAGCTTATAGAATTAATAAAGCCAAACGTAGGAAATAAAATTTTAGAAATTGGCTGTGGCTGGGGTGGTTTTGCAGAATATGTGGGTAAAAATTATGATGTAAAATTAGATTGTATAACAATCTCTAAAGAGCAATTTGAATTTTCAAAAAAAAGAATATTTGAAAATGGATTGAATGAGAAAGTGAATATATTTTTGAAAGATTATAGAGATGTAAAAGATAAATACGACTCTATCGCATCTATAGAAATGATAGAAGCGGTTGGGCAAAATTATTTAGTCAATTATTTTAAAAGTATTAAAAAAAATTTATCTGAGAACGGAAGGGCTGCGATACAAGCTATAACAATCGATGATAGTTTATTTGACAGATATAAAACCAAAGAAGACTTTATACAAAAATACATATTTCCTGGAGGTTTTTTGCCATCAAAAAAAAAATTATATGATTTATCTAGTAGCAACGGTTTAGAAATTAAAAAATATGAGTCATATGGNTCTCACTATTCCANTACNTTAAAAATATGGAGAGATGAATTCCTAAAAAAATGGGAAGAGATTTCAAAACATGGATTTGATAATAAATTTAAACGTATGTGGCATTTTTATTTGTCATATTGTGAAGCTGGGTTTAAATCAAAGAATATAGATTTAATTCAATTTTCCATGCAAAATAAAATTTAATATGATTAACAAAAAATTTTTTAAAGTATTTTTATTGATAATTTTNACAGGATTAATTACAAGCTGTATAAATAATCAATCTATGAAACCAGAAGATTTTAAAGATCAAAAACCAAGACTAATAATTGAAGAATATTTAAGCGGAAACGTCAAAGCTTGGGGTATACTACAAAATAGATCAGGTAAAGTTACAAGACAATTTTCAGCAGACCTAGACGGTAAGTGGGATGGCAAACAACTTATATTAGACGAAAAATTTATTTGGAATGATGGTGAAATACAAAATAGGCAATGGGTAATAGATAAAATTGATGAACATAATTACGAGGGAACTGCAGGCGATGTAGTTGGTAAGGCTAGGGGGTATTCATATGGCCCAGCATTTAAATTTGAGTATGTTTTGTTAGTTCCTGTGAAAGGAAAAAATATCAAAATTACTTTTGATGATTGGATATTTATGCAAGACGAAAGAGTAGCTATCAACAGAGCNAANATGACAAAATTTGGAATTAAAGTTGCAGAGTTGACTGTGATGTTTGTTAAAGATTAATTTTATTTTTTTTGTAATTTAGTTAATTTCCGTATTAAATAAAAATATAATCGATCAGGTATTATTTTTAAAAATTTAAGGATCAAAGTTAATTCTTTTGGGTAGTGTATTTCAAAATTAGAACCATTAATAAGCCCATCATAAATTTTGTCTGCCGAGAATTCTGGAGTTTTTAGAAAAGGCATCTTAAAATCATTCTTATCAGTCATTGGTGTTTTGATAAAACCTGGAGAAACTAAACAAACCCTCACGCCATATCTTCCAAAATCAAAATGTAAACTTTCAGCAAGATTACTTAAAGCAGCTTTGGATGGTCCATAGCCACTTGAGTTAGGTAAGCCTTTGTATCCTGCAATCGAAGATACAATGGTAATAATACCTTTTCCTCTTTCTCGAAAATGAGTTTCAACTGCTTTTATACAATTTAATGTTCCAAAAAAATTTACTTTAAATACATTTTCAATTTGCTCTACATCAATTTCTTTTTCTTTTTTTGGATCCCAAGTTCCCGTAGAAAAAAAACAAATTTCGATGTCACCAAGTTCCTTTTTTATATTTTCAAAAACAGACTTACACTTTTCCTTATCATTTACATCAAGTGGAAAAGATTTAATATTTTGATGCTTATCTTCGATTTCTTTTAATAAATTTTCTCTTCTTGCAGAAATAGCAACTGTCCATCCATTATTAGCAAATTTTAACGCAAGTGCTTTGCCAATTCCTGTACTTCCGCCGGTGATCCAAATTACTTTTTTATTCATATTTAACTGCTGTATAGTACTTAAATGCTAAAAAATAAAATTTTATCTTTTATTCTCTTTGCAATTACTACGTTTTCAGCTTCATTTATTGGAGGTTTGGTTACTATAAATTTTAAAGAACCTTGGTATTCAAATTTATCTAAACCTCAATACAATCCACCAGATTGGATATTTGGGCCAGTATGGACATTACTTTATTTATTTATGACAATAGCCATATGGAATGCGTGGCATAAAAACACAAAAAATTTAAATATTGTATTTTTATATTTCATTCATCTTTTTTTTAATACAACTTGGAGTGTTGTTTTCTTTGGTTTCCATAATATTTCTTTAGCAATTTTAAATCTTGTTGTGTTAATTATATTTATTGTTTTATTGGTATTTAAATATAAGAATATAAGTCAATTAAGCATGTTCTTAATGATTCCATATTTGTTATGGTGTTGTTTTGCATTGCTTTTAAATATAAACATTTTTTTGATAAACTAATATGGATGATGTTGTAATAGTAGGTGGTGGTATAATTGGAGCTGCAACTGCATACTTTATGTCCAAAGAAGGCAGAAAAGTAAAAGTNATTGAAAGGGATCCAACTTATAAAACNGCATCATTCCCATTATCACTTGGTGGATTTAGACGNCAGTTTTTTCAAAAAGAAAATATTCTTTTAGGNAAATTTGCAAGGGAATTTATATTTCAAATACCAGAATTATTGAAAACTGAAAAAAATCCAAATCCAACAGCTAGNATGGTNCCCAATGGATANCTTCTAATGTTTGGNCCAGATCATGCAGAAGAGCAATACAGAGCTTTAGAAAATCATAAAGAATGTGAAGCGGGTACAAAAAATATTAAAGGTTCTGAATTNAAAAACTATTTTCCTTACATTAATGANGAAGGAATTGAAACNGCAACATTTACTGATAACAANAGTGAGGGATGGATNGATCCATTTTTATTTCATAGNGCTTTAAAGCATAAAGCAATTGATCTTGGGGCANAATTTATTAAGGGAGANGTNAAGAGCCTNTCNGAAATTAATGCAAAGACAATTATTTCCGCNGCTGGGTGNTGGACTAAGGAACTACTTGAAGATATTCCTGTAGTACCTCAAAAACATACAGTCTTTAGAGTTAAATGNCCTAAACATATTCCAGAGATGCCATTATCCGGAGATCTAACAACAGGAGTATATTGGCGACCAGAAGGAAAAGAATATTTNGCAGGTTCTCCAATTTCNGTNTTTGATGCAGANGATCTNGAACCTGCATGGAATGATTTTGAAGAATTAGTTTGGCCTGCTCTTGCAAAAAGAATACCAGCATTTGAAGAACTAAAGTTAACAGGTGGATGGGCTGGATATTATGATTGTAACAAATTAGATAATAATGCTGTAGTTGGAAAACATCCAAAATATGAAAATGTTTACATGGCCTCAGGATTTACCGGCAGAGGTTTAATGCAAGCACCAGGAATTGGTAGAGCTCTAACTGAATTAATAACTACAGGCANTTATCAAACTATAGATATTAGTGTTTTNGCAGTCGAAAGAGTATTAAATAGCTCAGCAAGACCCGAGCCCTACGTCTTATAATTTTTTTACGTAAACTCCCATCATCCCATTAAAAAAAGATACAGCAATTATAAGAATTTGACCTTTTAGTGAGTAAAAATCAAATGATGGATAAAAACTGATAGCTATACTCAAAAAAATATAGGTTAATAAAAAGGGTCTATAAAACTTCTTTAAAAATTTCATAAAAATTCTAATTAAATTTTTACAAGCATTTTTCCTATGTTTTTACCTTCTAATAAATCAATGAATGATTTTGGCGTATTTTCTATACCTTCGTAAACAGTTTCTTTAAATTTAATTTTATCTTCTAATAACCATTTAGTCATATCGGTTTCAAACTGTTCTCTATCATTTTCATGATCAAAAATTATAAAACCTTTAATAGTTAGTCTTTTTACAAGAACATGAGCCATATTTTTTAAACCAGAGCCAGGATTAGTTGCATTCATTTGGGATATCCTTCCACAAATTACAATCCTTCCAAAGTTCTTCATTTGAAAAATAGCTGACTCTAAGAAATCACCACCTACATTATCAAAATATAAATCAAATCCTTCAGGACAAACTTCTTTAAGATGCAAAACAAGATTTTCAATTTTTTTATAGTTAAACGCATGATCAATTTTTAAATCATTTTTTAACCATTTAACTTTTTCATCTGATCCTGTACTTGCAATTACTTTACAACCCATATTTTTTGCAATTTGACAAACAGTAGATCCAACACTACCTCCAGCTGAAGAAACAAGGATTGTTTGACCTGGTTTTAATTCACCATGTTTAAAAAGTCCTATATAAGCTGTATGACCTGTCATTCCAAGTGGACCTAGATATGTTTGTATAGGAATATTCATTGGCTCAATTTTTTTTAGATCATTGGAATTACAAACAAAGTAATCTCTCATTCCAAAATTACTAAAAACAATATCTCCTTCTTTAAAATTTTTGTCTTTAGATTCTTTAACTATTCCTAACGCATAACCTTCCATCTCTTCACCAATATTAAAAGGTGGTTTATAGTTTTTTCTTTCAGTCATCCTTGCCCTCATATAAGGATCAACTGAAATCCATAAATTTAAAACCAATATATTGTTCTTGGCATCTAAAGATATCTCTTTTGTTTTTATTTCAAAGTCAGTTTCTTTTGGCAAACCTGTAGGGATATAGTTTTTTAAAGCTACGAATTTGCTTGTTACAGGCATTAATTATGATCCCCAAATAATATCAAGTATTCTCTCTCTTTTGCATGCTTTCTTATATTTTAAATAATTTTCTAAATATACTTGATAGTAATCTTGATGTTTATCCTCTGCTTTGTAAAAAATCTCAAATTCTTTAACATATGTGACTACCTTCTTTTTAAATTTCTTTTCTAATCTTTTTATATCTTTNTCAATTAAATCTTTCTGATAATCGTTTTCATAAAATGCTACAGATCTGTAGCTGTATCCTTTATCGCAAAACTGGCCATAAGCATCAAATGGATCAATATTAAGCCAGAAGTTTTTTAAGAGTTCTTTATAGGATATTTTCTCTTTGTCATAAATTATTTCAACAACCTCAAAATGACCAGTATCTCCATAGGTGACTTCTCTATATGTTGGATTTGCAGTGATCCCTCCTGAGTAACCTGATATAACTTCTTCTACACCTTCCAACATTTCAAAAGATTCTTCCATGCACCAGAAGCAACCTCCTGCAAAATACGCTTTATCTTTTGAATGAGAGAATGATGTCGATACAAGAAATAATAGTAAAAAGTAGTAAAATAACCTCATATCTAAAATATATAATAATGAGGGTTTAAATCTATGGTATTAAAGGTAGCTACTTATTTAAGTAGCATACCTTTAATAAATCTATTTTATTTTTTTTGATATTTAGCAGCTTCTTCTGATCCACTAGTTGCAGACCCTTTACTGTAAGAATGCGCACCCATTCCTGCTAATTGGCCATCTTTTACGATCAAATATTGATTTCTAATTTCTTTTCCTTCAAAGAAACATTCCAATATTTCTCTAACACCATCTGCATATCTTGCTTGAGCAGATAAAGATGTACCAGAAGTGTGAGGTGTCATTCCATGATTTGGCATTGTTCTCCATACATGGTCGTTTGGAGCAGGCTGTGGAAACCATACATCACCTGCGTAACCACTTAGCTGTCCACTTTTTAGGGCTTTAGCTATTGCATCTCGATTACAAATTTTACCTCTTGCAGTGTTAACTATGTATGCTCCTTTTTTCATTTTACTTATCATTTCATCATCAAACAAATTTTCAGTTTCAGGATGAAGTGGGCAATTAATTGTAACAACGTCGCAAACTTTTACCATAGACTCCACTGATTCATGAAAAGTTAAGTTTAGTTCTTTTTCAACACTGTCAGGTAATTTATGTCTGTCAAAATAGTGCAAATGAACATCAAATGGTTTCATTTTTCTAAGTGCATCTAATCCGATCCTTCCAGCAGCAACGGTTCCTATATGCATTCCTTCAACGTCATAACTTCTTTGAACAGCATCTGCAATATTCCATCCACCTTCATTAACTATTCTATGTTGATTGTGATAATCTCTAACCATTGAAACAATCATCATTACTATGTGTTCAGCAACTGATCTAGAATTACAGAAAGTTACTTCAACAACATCAATTTTATTATCCATTGCTGCTTGTAAATCAACGTGATCAGAACCTATTCCTGCTGTTATTGCCATCTTAAGGTTTTTAGCTTTAGCGATTCTTTCTTTAGTTAAATAATAAGGGAAAAATGGTTGAGAGATAACAATGTCAGCATCAACAATATGTTTATCCGCTTCGCATCCATCTCCATCTTTACTGTTAGTAACAACCAATTCGTGTCCATTACTCTCTAAAAACTTTCTCAAACCAAGTTCACCTGAAACACAACCAAGTAATTGGCCTGGTGTAAAATCTCTTCCTTTAGGCGATGGCAATGTCATTCCATCTGGATATTTCTCTAATTTTGGTAAATCCGACAGAGGATAAGATTTAGGCATTCCTCCTTTTGGATCATCATACAATACACAAAGTACTTTCATTTTTACTCCTATTACTAGCTTCTCTAAGCTGAATTATTAATTATTATTTGAAAAGACTAGCACAAGTTAAATAGGACTAGCAAACAAATTGTGTTTATTTTGGGTAATTCCTTTTAGCAATAAATTTGTTCAAGATTATGCCAAAAACTATCACAATAATTGATCCGCTTATAACTGGGGAAATTAAATATTCAAATGAAACTGACCCCATGATCACAATTATAGGATTTCCTCCTGCAGGAGGGTGGGTTACATTAAGAATAATCATTAATCCGACACCTATTCCAACAGCAACAGGTATAATAATATATATCGGAAGTGGAACGAAATTCACAAATATCACACCAACAAGTGAAGTTAAAAAATGACCAAAAAATATATTTTTAGGTTTTGCAAAAGGACTTTCTGGATACCCATAAAGCAAAACCATTGTAGAACCAAAGGAAGCAATCAAAAATAATCCATAAGGTGTTTTATAAGTAAGCAATGACAAAACCCCAATTGTCATAGTAGAAAATATTGCAGCGATAGCAGGTTTTTTAATATCTAAATTATTCATCAATGCTGAGTTTCTTAATTGCAATTAATGGCATTAATACACAGTTTTTTCTAGATATATTTTTTTTATTAAACAATTTATTAAATTTATTTAGATTTTTTGGCAAAGGTTTAATTTCATTTTCAAAATAATCGATAAGATTTTTTAATAAATAATTAATTTTATTTTTACTTTTTTTGATAAGTTTATGAGATATTAAGCTTGCAGAAGCTTGACAGTAAACACAGGATTTTGTCTGATACCCAATATCTTGTATTATATTTTTCTTAATATTAACTCTCATTTCAATTATATCGCCACAAGTTTTATTTTTATATTTCGATCTATGAGTGTAATCTTTCAATATTTTATTATTAGTCGTGTCGGATGCAATTTTTATTATATCTAAATCCATATTTATTTAATAATATCACTAAAAATTTATAAAAAATAAATTAATTTATGCCTGATTTAAAAAATCCTAAAGTAGCTATTCCAATTGTTTTATTTGCAGGCATACTTTGGTCATTTGGACCATATGTTGTAAGACATATAGACCAACCCGAAACTGTCCCTTGGCAATACTTGTTTGCAAGAGGCATTGTTATTTTTTTATTGCTGAATGTTTACTTATTTCTGGAAGAAGGAATTTCATTTTATAAAAATTATTTTAAAATTGGGATATCTGGAATTATAGGTGGTGTCGGTTTAGGAACAGCAATGATAACTTTTATTTGGTCAATTACTAACACGACAGCAGCAGTAACTTTATTATGTTTAGCTGCAATGCCTTTTATAACCGCGCTACTTGGTTTTCTATTTTTGAAAGAAAAAATTTCAATCACAGTTTGGATATCAATTTTAGTCGCTGCATTTGGTATAATAGTAATGGCCTACGGTAATACCGAAGAAAATTCTTTAATGGGTCTAATTTTTGGATTAGTATCTGCACTAGGTTTTTCAATTTTTTCAGTAAGTCTGAGATGGAGAAAACAAACTCCTAAGTTTACAACTGTTGCTATAGCAGGATTATTTTGTTTTTTATTTTCAACAGTTATGCTTTTAAATAACGATGCAAATTTCTTATCTTCAAATAAAAATGAAGCATTATTTGCCACTCATGGAACACTTGTGTGCATGGGCTTAATTCTTTATTCAATTGGGTCTAAACATATTCCTGCAGCTGATTTAACGCTATTGTCTTTGACTGAAGTAATAGGAGGAATATTTTGGGTTTGGCTGCCATGGCTTGGAATAAATGAAATTCCTTCAACTAATACAATTATTGGTGGCTTCTTTATTTTTTTAGCTATTTTTTATTATAGTATGATAATGCAATCTAATAGAAGATTTATTGGATTAAATTAATTTTACATGGTTCAAAATAATAAGATTGTTAATAGTTGGAATGAATGGGATCCATTAAAACATGTAATTGTTGGAAGAGCAGATGGTACTTGTATTCCAGCACCTGAACCTGCTTTAGATGCTAAAGTTCCAGAAGACTCTGATATGCGAGGAACTTATGGTCCAAGAACTAAGGACACTGTCGATAAAGCTAATGAACTATTAGATAACTTTTCAAATTTGCTTGAAAAAAGGGGAATAAAAGTTGATAGACCAACACCTTTAGATTTTAATCAACCAACATCAACTCCTGACTGGAAAGCCGAAACTATGTTTGGATGTATGCCACCTCGAGATGTTTTGTTAACTGTGGGAAATGAAATATTAGAAGCTACAATGAGCTACAGGTGCAGATGGTTTGAGTACCTATGTTACAGACCATTATTAAAAGACTATTATAATAAAGATCCAAATATGAGACATGAGTCAGCGCCAAAACCCAGATTAACAGATGCCGATTATAGAAAAGATTATTTATCAGATAAAATTGGTGTAACTAAAAGACTTGAATGGACAGAAAATAAATACTTTGTCACAACCGAGGAAGAGCCATTATTTGATGCCGCAGATATTNTAAGATTTGGAAAGGATTTGGTTGTACAACACGGATTTACAACTAACTTAAAAGGAATTGATTGGATAAAAAGACATTTTAAGGATCATAGAGTTCATGCTGTAAATTTCCCAGGCGATCCTTATCCAATTCATATTGATGCAACCTTTACCCCAATTAAAGAAGGGTTAATTATTAATAATCCACAACGAAGACTTCCAAAAGAACAAAGAAAATTATTTGAAGATAATGGATGGGAAATTATTGATGCTGCACAACCTGCTCATAATACCCCACCACCACTTTGTTACTCTTCAGTATGGCTATCAATGAATGTTTTAGTTCTTGACCCTAAAACTGTATGCGTTGAAAAAAGTGAAAAATATCAAGCTGAACAGTTAGATAAATTAGGTATGGAAGTTATCCCTGTAGAATTGAGAGATGCATATGCTTTTGGTGGAGGCCTTCATTGTTGTACAGCCGATGTTTATAGAGAAGGTACTTTAAAAGATTATTTTCCAAAACAATAAAATGAACGCAAAAATTAATACAAAACGTAAAAGAGTAAAATTTGCTTCAGACAATGTGACAGGAGCTTGTCCAGAAGTTTTGGATGCAATTATCAAAGCAAATGATGGTATTGCTCCTCCGTATGGTAACGATGAAATTTCAGGTGTGTTACAAGAAAAATTTTCTAAAATTTTCGAAAAGGATGTAATTGTTTACCCCACAGCATCAGGAACTGCATCAAATGCTTTAGCACTTTCTGCTATTTCTCCATCATTTGGAAATATTTATTGCCATAAATTTTCTCATATCAATGTTGATGAGTGTGGAGCCCCTGAATTTTATACAGGTGGAGCAAAACTTGTTCCATTAAACGGTAAAGACGGCAAAATAACAGTTGATGAGCTAAATGATAATATTGGAGGGTTTGGAATTGTGCATCATACTCAACCATCTATTGTTAGCATAACTCAAGCAACAGAAACTGGTGAAGTTTATACTTTAGATCAAATTAGAAATATCTCTGAAATTGCACATAAAAAAAAATTAAAAGTACATATGGATGGTGCTAGGTTCGCTAATGCGCTTGTTTCACTTGATGTTACACCTGCAGAAATGACATGGAAATCAGGAATTGACATATTATCTTTTGGGGCAACGAAGAACGGATGTATAGCAGCTGAAGCAATTATTATATTTAATAAGGAATTAGTTGGCAATTTACCTTTTTTGTTAAAAAGATCCGGTCATCTATTGTCTAAAATGCGTTTTGTTTCTGCACAATTAGATGGATATATCTCAAATGATGTTTGGTTAAAAAATGCAAGACATGCAAATCTGATGGCAAAAAAATTAAGCGATGGTTTAGTTTCTAGTAATCAAGTTAAACTTGAATATCCAACTGAGGCAAATGAAGTTTTTGTTAAACTGCCAAAAAAGATGGTTGAGCATTTAAATTCAGAAGAATATATGATGAGCAATGAGGAATTAGGCGGTAAGACGGTTAGACTTGTTACAGCTTGGAATACCAAAAGTAGTGAAGTAGAAGAGTTTCTAAAAACTATATCTAATTAACTAGGATTTTCTTTTAAAAATTTAATATAGTTGATTACTTCATCAAATTTGTCATCAGGAATATCTTTATAAGTAGAATTAAATTTGTTTTTTACACATATTGCTACATGAGCATATGGATTTCTTCCTTTTGGATGATTTGGGTGATCAGGAAGTTGACCATCCAAATAATCGCCAGCTTCCTGAATAAATTTCCAGAGTTTACTTGTATTTTCCTTGTTCATACTGCTTCAAACTTTGTTTTATCTCAAAAAGTTCTAGGATTAATTAGATTAATAGAGATTCAACAAATTCCCAATCTATAAGATTATCAACAAATTTATCTAAATATTCAGGTCTTCTATTTCTATAATCAATGTAATATGAATGTTCCCAGACATCACAACCAAGTATTGGTTTTAAGTTATCAATTAAAGGATTAGCAGCATTAGCTGTTTTTGTAACGACCAATTTATCATTATTTAAAGATAACCAACACCAACCTGATCCAAATTGAGTTATACCTGCTTGTTTAAATTGATCTTTAAATTTTTCAACGCTTCCAAAATCTTCTACAATTTTTTTCTCAAGTTTTGACGGAATATTCCCACCACCTTTTGGCTTCATGCACTTCCAAAAAAGATTATGGTTCCAATGCTGGCTTGCATTATTAAATATTCCAGCTTTTGAGTTATCTTTTGAGCTTTTAACAATTATATCTTCCAATGACATTTCAGCCATGTCCGTATCTTTTATAAAATTGTTAAGATTTGTTATGTAGGTTTGATGATGTTTTCCATGATGTAATTCTAATGTTTCTTGTGACATTATTGGAGACAAAGCCTCATTAGAATAATCTAGTTTTGGTAATTCAAATGTCATAGTTATTTTTTATAATATTTTCTTGTAAATAAACTTAATTAAGTTGACGCAATTAAATACAAAATTAGTTTTCTAAAGCGTTTTCTTCTCTCATAAGAATAGGTCGACCATCTTGAGCAGTGTTTAAAGGTATAATCTTACCATTGTATCTTGCGCATAACGTAGGTGCACTTCTCACTTGTTCTCCCAAATTTACTTCTAAATCTGCTATAACTAATTCAACCCCTTTCAATATACTCAATATCTTCATTATTCCTCCGTTTTATGATGATGGCTTAAATATTAAACACAAGCCGTTATTACAATATCTCTTTCCTGTCGATCCAGGACCGTCTTCAAAGACATGTCCGTGATGAGCACCACATTTTGCACAATGGTATTCAATTCTTTTCATGCCAAAGCTGTAATCAACCTTAGTTTTAAAAGCTCCAGGAAGCGCCTCTGTAAATGATGGCCAACCAGTTCCACTATCAAATTTCGAGCTAGACTTAAATAGTTTAGCTCCACAATTTGCACAGTGATAAAAACCTTCTCTTTTCTCATAATTAAGAGGGCTTGAGAATGGTCGTTCGGTTGCTTCCTCAAACATTATTTTTTTTTGGGCTTCTGTTAAATTTTGATTAATTATTTTTTTGGTTTCAGCTAATGAAATTTTGTATGGAAAAATACTGTATAATAATGATCCAAATATAGATAATTTTATAAATTTTCTTTTGTTCATAACTTTCTTAATAGATCAATATTACTTTATTTGAATGAGATATTTTGACAGTTTCGATTTTAAATTGGTAGCTCCATAATTAATGAAGCTACCAGTTATATTATTGTCCAGGAGCTTTATAGCCACTTGATACTTTTGTTGCATGATTTGCAATTTCATTCATTGGTGTTTCCTCACAAATGGCGATATTTTTAAGTGCACCACTTCCCTCAGTAGCCATTTTTATAGCAGCCATTTGCTCAAATGTGCCATGAGTTTCAACTATAAAGTCATAGGGTCCTCTTAAATATGTGTAAGATTTCATTTCAGCACCAACACTTTCAGAACACTTTCTAGCAACCTCAGATCTATCTGATCCTGGATCTTTTAAAAAGCCTGCGAATGCTTTCTCTGTAAAATTTCCCATTAAAAAAAATTTAGCCATAGATACCTCCTTGAAATGTATTATAGCACTTAAATAATTTTTTTTAATATTTTATTACTTTATAAAAAATTTATTCTCGTCCAATTTGTAATAATTGAGGTGGTTCAAATACTCCACTTTGTATTTCGCTGTTTGATATATTTATCATGGATTTGGCAACTATTTCTGCATTTATCGATTTATATTTTTTTAAATCTCCAACTAAAATTGGCGATATACATTTCATGGCGAAAATACCTATTTTTTCTCCCAATCTTTCCTCTATTCTTTTTCCAATTAAAAATGAAGGTCTAATTACAATAAATTTTTTAAAGTTTAGTTTTCTTAATTCTTCTTCAGCCATACCTTTATTTTTTAAATACAAATTTGTTTTTTTTGAACTGGCACCCAATGAAGAAATATAAGTAAAATTTTGTACATTATTATCNCTACAAATTTTTCCAATNNTTANAGGTAAATTNTACTCNNTGTTTATATAATCTTGTTTGTTAGGTGTTTTTTTTCTTGTAGTTCCAATNCAAAAAAAACAATCATCNCCTTTTATTTCTGANTTAATATTTTCTAATTTNGTAAAATCTGTTTGAATAACTTCTATTTTGGGATCAATTTTTGAAGTAGAAGATCTTACAAAAACNTTNATTTTTTTATATTTTTGATCANTNGNTAACANTTTAAGTAATATTNCACCAATTAATCCAGTTGANCCGAATATTAATGCTGTTTTCATAATTTTNAACTTACACTAAATTTTCTTAAATTCGTTCAAATTATTTGGTTCATCTATTGGTTCNGTNGAAGGATTAAGTTCTATACCGGCTGGAGTAATCGTTTGAGGCATAGGTGCAAATTGTGAATCTGGNTTATCTCCAGACTCTCTAATTTGCATTCTATATATTCCAAANAAACCAATNAATGAATGAAATATAATTAAAAAAATAAAAAANCCATTTTCTCCTAAAAATTCCATAAATAATGAGCACATAAAAGGNCCNCAAATTGCACCAAGACCAAAAACAAATTGTAATCCTGCTCCNGCTGCTACAAATTTTTCTTTTGGTATAAAATCATTTGTNTGTGCAAAAATTAATGCAAACATTGGNAGACTACAAAAAGAAAAACACATTATNCANATATAAAAAAATAATTTTGATGTAGCTAAACCTGCAGGCATATACATTTGACCCGAAGAAATAATCGCNAAAAAACAAAATAAAGCTGCTCCAAATGTNGTATANATAATTACAATTCTTCTATCTAAAACATCTGATAATTTTCCAATTGGCCATTGAGATATAGCTCCAGATATAGCAAATAAAAATGTTACTATTGAAACTTCTAAAATACTAAAATTCATCGATGTAGCATAAACNGCAATCAANGANAAAACAGCNGAATGNGATATTCCAATTAAAAACGAACTTACAACACCAAATGGTGATGATTTATAAACTTCCTTNAGNTTCATACCTNNTATTTTTTTAAAGTTTGGAGCNTTTCTTTTTGTTAATAATATTGGAACAAGNGACAANGACATAAATAAAGATATCANTATAAAAGGTTGAAAGTTTTCTGGTTTACTAAAGTTTATGAAAAACATTCCAATNGCCATAGAGGCATACATAACAATCATNTAGATTGATAAAACACTACCTCTATTCTTATTTGTAGATCTATCNTTTAACCAGCTTTCAGCAATTGTATAAAGNCAAACCATNCTAAATCCAGAAATCATTCTAAGCACNAACCATGAAANAGGATTTACAAAAATNGAGTGTAANAAGACNACAATTGAAGTNACAGAAGCAAAAGCNGCNAATACTCTAATATGNCCAACTCTATGAATTAATGATTGTATAATTTTTGCTCCAATAAAATATCCAACAAAATATCCAGAAAATAAAAAACCTGTCGATGATAGACCAAAATTTTCTTTAACTGCTCTAACACCTAANAGAGTACCTTGAAAACCATGAGCTAGCATTATAAATGCCATACCCATAAANAGAGCCCAAGAGTTTTTTATAATTTTGTTCATAAAATTAGCGGTGTTTATGGGCGATCTAATTTTAAATCAAGACAAATTTGTGACAAAAAGAAAAATAATTTACTTAGAAGAAGATTTTAATTTTAGATAAGAGTGAACAGCTATAGTGAANATAATTACAAGTCCACCAACTATTGTCTCTAGACTAGGCTGTTCTTTGATAACTAACCAAACCCAAATGGGTCCTAAAATGGTCTCAAGAAGAAAAAACAGATTNACTTCCTCGGCNGGTATAAATCTTGGAGCAATCGTCACCAAAACGAATGGTATTGCTACACACAAAATACACATTAAAGGTATATAAATCAGGTCTTTTTCAACTAACTCATAACTTTCAACGAAAAAGAGAGCAAATAGAGCTACTGTAAGCTTACCGACAACTGCTGAAGGTAGCAAATCTCTATCTTTTGCCGACCTGATTATTACCGCGTTGGTGGCGAGTCCAAAAGCTGTTGTTATACCCATAAGATCACCAAATAAGTTACCCATCTCTAGAGAGTCGTAGAATATATATATTACAGCTACTAAAGTAATAGCTATAGCTATCCAAGTCTTCTTATCGGGAACCTCTTTTAAAAATATTGCACCAAGGATTGCCGAAAGCATGGGTGCCATTGCAATCATTATTANTGTATTTGCNACATTTGTATTNTGGATTGAAATTATAAATGTGATGTTACAAATNGAAAAACTTATAATNTAAAAAATACCAGCATAACCAACATTCAAAAATGCTTTAATAAANTTTTTTTTATAAAATATNAGAAGTCCAATTAATACAGCTACAAATGGTATCGCACCTCTATAAAANAATAATCCCCANGTATCTATNGANGATANTCTTATAAAAAGTGAATCTGGTGTGATNAACATCACAGCTATNAATGCAAGAGATGATCCTTTTTGCTGATTTGANAAGTTTTTCAACTANAAACCTTTCCAAAAAGTCTTAGCCAAGTTTATCTNAGATAAATCAAANTATGTTTTTATACCNGTTGGTGATGTTACATTTATATCTCCATTTAANTTTCCATCAATAAAGTCTATTCCNGCAAAGTAAATTCCGTCTTTCTTAATTTTTTTTGCNATTATATTTGAAANTTTNAGNTCTTTATTNCTTAAAAATGCNATTTTNGGTTTTGCACCTTTGCTCATNTTNCTCAATATTGATCCTGATTTTGGAACTCTAGATATNGCTCCNCAAACCTTACCATTTATAATAAAAACTCTTTTATCTCCAAACTTAATTTTATTTAAAAATTTTTGACACATAATGTGACCGTGTTTTTTNAATATTTGTTTTATTTTAAGNAAATTAAGCTTCCCTGAAATAAGATTTATATCATTGCCACCATAGCTATGAATAGGTTTAATTATTATCTTTTTATGTTTTTTGAAAAATTTTNTAATTTCAATCAAATCTTTAGTAAATATTGTATCCGNCATATAATTTTTAAAATTTAAAGAATAAAATTTTTCTGAAATATTTCTTACTGAAGTAGGATCATTAATAATTTTTGTTTTATCTTTGATTCTATCTAACATTAATGTTGTAGAAATATATTCCAAGTTAAAAGGTGGATCCTGTCTGATTAAAATATATTTTGCAAAGGATAAGTCTAATTTTGATTTTTTTAGAATTTTATAAAATTTCTTTTTTGAATAATCAATTTTAATAAAATATCCTTCACTTACAGTTTTTCCTCTTATATTCGATAAATTTTCTGGATAATAATAAAATAATTTATAACCCTTGTTTTGAGCTTCATNAGCTAAAAAAATAGTAGTATCTGTTTTGATATTTATTTTTTTTAAATTATCACCTTGTATAGCAACAATTTTATTGGTCATATAAATCATTCAAATTTTCGGAATTTGAATACTTACTTATTATATTATCAGCATTTGTTTTTTTATTTTTTACAATTTTTTCTAAGTGATCTAAAAACTTTGCTTCACTTAATTTTTTTCTATTTAAAAAGTCTCTCTTTNTNAATCCTGATTTTGATATGTCTAATAGTCTCTCTGCCCAATACGAAATATCCTTGCCCATCAAATTAGTTTTTAAGCCNTTTTTAGGGGCATTTTTATAAGCTGAAAGCACTTCNTTAGCTTCCCAATTTTTAATTAAATCTAAAGCCTCTTCCAGATTTCCATAAAGTAATCCAGTGAATAGGGCAGGACCAGCACATAAACACTCCCATCCGCACGCATCCATTGATCTTAATTCGATATATTGTTTTAATCTGTTCTCTGTAAATATTGTTCCTAAATGTGTATCAAGATCATTAGTACTAGGAATTTTATTTCCAATTTCTTTAATTTCTCCATTCATAAAGTTTTTAAATAAATATTTTTTTCCAGATATATAATTACCTTCACTTTGTAAAAATAAGATTGGATAATTCATAATATAATCTGCATATTTTTCAAAATTTACATCTTTTAAAAAAAACTCAGGCAATCCACCTCTAGATGTTTCTTGCCAAACTTTAGATCTGTAAGATAAGTATCCACTATTACTTTTTTCAACTATAGAGGAATTTGCAAAAAGTCCGATAGATATTGGAACTAAATTATTTGCCAACTTAAATTTTTTTATAAAATCTTCTTCTGAGGTATAATCTAAATTTAATTGCGTACCTGCAGTTTTATACATCATATCCAAACTTAGTTTTCCTCCAACAGGCATATCTTTGGTCATAACCTCATACCTTTTTTTTGGATTATTAGGTATATCCTCAAGTTTAGATATAGGATCATATCCAGCGCTTACTATTTTAAAATCTAATTTTTCAATTACCTGATTTAACTCAAATAAATATTCATGAGACTCAGCACAAGCTTCGTGAATATTATTTAATTTTGCTCCAGATAACTCTATTTGATTACCAGGCTCTAAAGTAATACTTTTACCATTCTTAGTTAACGCTATTGGATTTTTTTCCTCAAAAATAGGTTTCCAGCCAAACTCATATAAATTTTCAAACATTTTCTTGATTTTGGAATAATCAATTCTCGTATTTGTTTTTTTATCAAAAATAAATTTTTCATGCTCAACTCCAATCTTCAAATTAGATTTATCCTTTGAGCCTGACTTAAAATGTTCTATTATTTGTTCCTTTGTTTCTATCATTAGCTTATATTGTTTCTTTTTAGATAATCTTCAATTTCCTTTATATTACTTAATTTGTTAGAGCAAGTTTGATTTTTACATATAACAATTTTTGCCTCTTTTACTTCATTATCTAGATATTTAAATGTAGCTCTAGTAAAAAATTTTTTTTGCAAATACTTTTTTATATTAGGATCTAAATTTTGCTTTCCATGAATTGTAAAAGATATACTTTCATTACAAATATCCAATGATTTTACAAAACTAAACATTTGTGCAAAGTTTGAGTTTAAAACTTGGTGGAAACTTTTTTTTAAAATATCAATTTTTTCAAACCATATTTTATCGCTAGTTATAATATATATTTTATTACATAAGTTTAAATATACGCTATTTCCATTTGGTATATTATTATCATTTAGATCTACTGGCTGAACAAATAGGTCATTATCTAATATTTTATTTTTTTGCATTAATCCTGATTTTTTATCAAAGAAGTATTCCCAGGTTTTTATTAAAATATCTTTTGCTTTTTCGATGTATTTAACGTCACCATCTAATTCATAAATAGTTATCAAAAGACTAGCATAGTATACGTAATCTTCCAAAAAAGTGTCAATCTCTGTGTCTTGATAGCAATGGAAAATTTTATCTGACAAATATTTTTCCAATATCTTTATACTAACAAGAGTATTTTGTTTTAGTTCTTCATTATCAGTTACTAGCGATGAAAGAAGGAGTGTTTCTAATAAAAAACAATTTTGGTCAGTTTGAGATTTATCATCAAATAATGGTTTAGAACGTTTATTTCTTTGATCTAATAACGTTTTTTCTGTGTTTGAGATTTCTTTAATTTCATCATCGGAAAGTTTATTATGAGTTTCTGTTAAAATATTATTACCTTCAAAATTTCCCTCTTCAGTCAAATTATATTTTTTTGCAAATAAATTAAATTTAGGACCAAGAGTATTTTTTAGTTCTGCATAATTCCATACATAATATTTTCCTTCAACACCATCGCTATCGGCATCATATGCAGACCCATAAAGATCAAAATCATTTTTAAATTCTGAATTGATAAAATTTATGNTTTGCTCTAACTTTCNTTTATAATAAAGATTATTAGTTTTTTGAAAGAACTTATTTAACAATCCTATATATTGAATATTATCATAAAGCATTTTTTCNAAGTGAGGGATGATCCAATTTTCATCAACAGTGTATCTTGCTATACCTCCAGCTANATGATCATACATTCCTTTTGAAGAAATATTGTAAAGTAAAGTTTCAACAGGTTTAAAGTATTCTTCTTTTCCTGTTTTTAAATAAAAATAAAACATTGCATCAAATAAATAAAATTGGGGAAACTTAGGAGCTCCTTTGAAACTTCCATTATCTTTATCNAGGTGTTGTATAATTTTTTCTAAAAATGGTTCTAATGGTTGATTTAATACTGCTGATCTTTGATTAATTTTACCAAATATTTCCTGCATTTGGGGCGCTTGATCAAGAATTTTTTGTCTATTCTTATTATATACGTCAGAAACATTATTTAGAACTTTTTGAAAATCTGGTCTTCCATGCATTTCTTTTGGTGGGAAATAAGTTCCACCAGTNAAAGGAACTCCATTTTCATCAAGAAACATNGATAAAGGCCANCCTCCTTGAGTTCCTGTTAAAATAGATAAACTTCTTTGAAAAACATAATCTAAATCAGGTCTTTCTTCTCTATCAACTTTAATGTTTATAAATTTNTCATTCATTATTTTAGCTGTTTCATCATCTTCAAAACTTTCATGAGCCATNACATGNCACCAATGACAACTCGCATATCCAACACTAAGAAATATTGGTTTTTTTTCTTTTTTNGCNTGTTCTAAACTTTCTTTATTCCAAGCTAACCAATTTACAGGATTATCTTTATGTTGCTTTAAATAAGGACTTTTCTCTTCCTTTAGTTTATTAGTCATGTTTTNTTTTAAAAATTAGTGATGATAAAAAGGTNTTCTATCAAATATTTTTTTAACCATTGGTTCAAATTCTTCTAAAGACATCGATTTATAATTAGGATCAAAAGAAGACTGGTCATATTTTTCACAAAAATCAACAGTATCTTGATAATATTTGTGGTCCTTAAATTTATCCCTNGCGTTTCTATCCCCACCTAAATGNTGAGCACTNTAATAAGTTTGAAAAAGTCCATGATGAAGTATTATCCAATATGTTTTTTCTGAAACATATGGTCTGATTATTGAAGCNGCATATTGAGAATGATTCATAGGCGCCAAGTCATCTCCTATGTCATGAAGTAAAGTTGCTACAACCATCTCTTCACTTTCTCCATTCTTGTANGCTCTTGTTGCTGCTTGCAAAGAATGTTCTAATCTAGTTATTTGATAACCCTCAAGAGTTGTAGTTTGACTTGCAAGATATTTAAGCAATCTATCTGCTGTTTTACGTTCAAAATTTTTTTCATANTTTTCTAATAATTCATAATCTTCTTTTGAACCATTTTTCATTTCAGTAAAATTTACTTTTTTCATTAATTACTCGATCCTGTACTTAATAATGATAATTGTGTAACTTTATCTTCTCCAAGTTCATCAATTATTTTTACTGGATAATCACCAGTAAAATGATGATCAGTTAATTGAGGATAAGCATCATTTCTCTTATCAAAACCCATTCCTCGATATAANCCATCTAAAGTTAAAAATTTAAGTGATTTTGCTTTTATAAATTCTTTTATTTCATCTACTGATTTGTTTGCTGCTAATAGTTCTTTTTTAGTAGGCGTATCAACTCCATAAAAATCTGGATATTTTATTTCTGGACTAGCTATCCTCACATGTATTTCTTTAGCGCCATTATCATATAACATTTTTACAATTTTTGATGAAGTAGTCCCTCTAACTAAAGAGTCGTCAACTAAAATTATTTTTTTATTTTTTATAACTGAAACATTTGCATTTAATTTTAATTTAACTCCTAAACTTCTNATCTGNTGTGATGGCTCTATAAAAGTTCGACCAACATAATGATTTCTTATTAAACCTAAATCAAAATTTATTTTTTTTTCCTCAGCGTAACCCAATGCAGCTGCATTACCAGAATCTGGTACTGGTACAACTAAGTCAGCATCTAAATTATCTTCTTTTGCTAATTCTGCTCCAAATCTTTTACGATATTCATAGGCTGTTTTGCCATTCAAAATACTATCTGGTCTTGAAAAATAAATATATTCAAATACACATGGTCTTACTTTTTTTTGAGGAAAAGGCTTAATACTTTTTAATTCATCNTTTTCTACATAAACAATTTCACCATTATCAACTTCTCTAACAAACTTTGCGCCTATAATATCAAAAGCACATGTCTCAGATGCAAAAACATAAGAGTTTTTTAATTTTCCNATAACTAGAGGTCTAATTCCATAAGGATCTCTTACACCAATAAGNGTATTTTGTGTCATCATAACTAATGCATATCCCCCTTGAATTTGAAACAGAGCATCAATAACTTTATCAATTGTCTTTGGTCTTTTTGATTTTGCTATTAGTTTTACTATGGTTTCAGTATCTGATGTTGTGTAAAAAATTGAGCCTTCTTCAACCATTTTATTTCTAAGTGTTATGGCATTTGTTAGGTTGCCATTATGTGCAACTCCAATTCCACCTGAATTAGTATCAGCAAAGAACGGTTGCACATTTCTTAAAGCAGTTCCACCAGTTGTAGAATATCTATTGTGACCTATCGCATAATTTCCTGGCAAGTTTTTTAAAACTTTTTCATCATTAAAATTGTCACCAACTAAACCAAATCTTTTTTCGGAGTGATATTTTTCGCCATCAAATGATACAATTCCACAACCCTCTTGACCTCTATGTTGTAATGCATGAAGTCCTAAAGCAGTTAAGGTCGATGCTTCTGGTGTATTGCTTATACCAAAGACGGCACATTCCTCTTTTAATTTAGGATTATACATCTTGAACTTTTTCTTTAGCGTCTTCATATTGTTTTTGATTTGGAAATACCTTTATAAGATAGATACTACCTTTTTCAACCCAAGGAAATGT
>FUFK010037402.1_pt1 | contig 36650 bp, 31 predicted proteins | sample 1021851 | NCBI WGS metagenome assembly FUFK01 (sample SAMEA51879418, study PRJEB19060) | metagenome | reverse complement strand
TGCGGCTGCCAGGCCCGCCACCGGGTCGGCGATGGCGTCGGCCACGAACATCGGGCCGCCGGGATCATCGATCCAGAGTCCGCCCGCAACCGCCGCATCGTCGCCGAACCCGATGCGATCAGGGTCATCGATTCGGCCGTGGCCGGTGATCGACAGCCACGAGGTCGCCGACTCATCGACGACGGCGGAGGGATCGAGTCCTACAGCGGCCATCGCACGCGGCCGGGAGGCTTCGATGACGAGGTCAGCGGCGGCGACCATCCGTCGCAGGAGCGCCTGATCGGATCGATCAGCGAAATCGATCGTGATCGTCTCCTTGCCAGCGTTGAGGAGATCGAAGAACGCAGCCGGGCCGGATCTGGCCCCGTCGGGCCGGCCCCGTCCCTCCACCTTGATCACCCGTGCGCCTGCGTCGGCGAGGAACGAACCGGCGAGTGGGCCGGCCCAAAGCGACGAAAAATCGAGCACCACGGGCCGAGCGCGAACCGGTCTCGCAGGGCCTCGGTGGATTTCGCGCCCCGGGGCAGGCGTCTGCGGTCGCTCGTCAGGCCGGGCGATCGCCAAGCCGAGCAGACGCCCGCGTTGGACGAGATCAGCGGCCGACCGACGGCGGAGCTCACGCCGGAGGGCCTCCCAGTCATCGGGGTCGACAGCAGCCTCGACCAGCGCCGGCAAAGCGGCGACGTCCTCGGGCCGGGCCAGGTTGAGCACCACCCAACCGTCACCGCAACGTTCGAATCGAGCGGCGCCACCGACCGAGACGGAACCCCGACGGTGAAGTCCAGCGAAGGCCGCCCGCTCGGCCAGCAGCGACGGGCCGTCGATCGCCACCTCGTGACCGAGCCGTTTGGTCATTGTCGCCAGATCCGCCGCCACCGACGCGGCCGCGTCGACCAGNCCGGCNGGNCCGACCAANGGCGGACCGTCGACCCGACCGGTCAACGACATCGCGCCGCAGTTGGCCCAGGTCGCCACCTGATCGAGCTCCGCCATGGCGCCGACGCTAGCGAAGCCCACACGGACTTTTCGCCCGACCACCTCTCGGGCCAGACTGAGGAACGCCGATCGGCGAACCAAGGGGGAAACCAACATGGTCGAGTTGAAGCCAGGTGCACGCTTCCAGAGCACGGTGTGCAGCACCGAGGTGATCGTCGTCAAAGGGGCCGGCGAGGTCGACCTGACCTGTGGAGGCGCGCCGATGGTCGCGTCGGGCAGCGGTGAGATCAGTGGCAGCCCGTCCGACGACGCCGCCGGTGGTACCCAACTCGGCAAGCGGTACGGCAACGCCGACGAGACGATCGAACTGCTCGCCACCAAGGCCGGCGACGGATCGCTGGCAGCCGACGGCGGGGCTCTCGAGATCGCCCAGGCGAAGACCCTCCCCGCCTCGGACTGAGCCACAACCGCCCATGAACCTCATGATGCTGCTGGAGATGGCGGCGGAAGGGCTCGGCGATCGGGTGGCCGTGGGATCACTCGACGACGGGCTCACCTACCGCCAGCTCTACGATCGCGCCCACGGTGCAGCCAACCGCTACCGGGCTGCGGGAGTCGAGTCCGCGGTCGTGTGCGACGAGTCGAGCCCGGCGTTGCCGGTCGCCTTGTTCGGCTCTGCGTGGGCGGGCATCCCCTATGTGCCGCTCAACTATCGCCTTCCCGCCGACGACCTCCTGGCGCTCGCCGAGCGGGCCGGTTCAGCCGTCGCCATCGCCGACGAATCCAACCTTGAGCGGCTGGGCGGTCTCCCGGGTGTCTCGTGCGTCTCCGCCGAAGCGTTCAGCGCCGACCCGGCCGCAGGAACAGACGGACACGCCAGTCCTGGCGACTGGAACATGGACCCCGACGACCTCGCGGTGCTGCTCTTTACCAGCGGCACGACGGGCAGCCCGAAGTCCGCTGTGCTGCGCCACAAGCATCTCGTCTCCTACATCCTCGGATCGGTCGAGTTCATGGGCGCCGGCGAGGACGAAGCCACCCTCGTGAGCGTGCCGCCNTATCACATCGCAGGTGTTGCCTCGATGCTGTCGTCGGTCTACGCAGGCCGTCGGATCGTGCAGCTGCCTCGATTTGATCCCGACGTCTGGATCGACACCGCCGAGCGCGAAGGCGTGACCCACGCAATGGTCGTGCCGACCATGCTCACCCGCATCGTCGACGCGCTCGACGCTCGCGGCGGAGCGCCGATGCTCGGCATCCGAGCACTCTCCTACGGTGGCGGCAAGATGCCCCGACCCGTGATCGAGCGGGCACTCGACCTCTTTCCGATCACCAACTTCGTCAACGCCTACGGGCTCACGGAGACGTCATCGACCATCTCCCTGCTCGGCCCCGACGATCACCGTGTCGCCCANTACAGCGACGANCCGATCGAGCAGCAGCGCCTGGCCAGCGTCGGGCGTCCGCTTCCNGGTGTCGAAGTCCAAGTNCGAGACGACGACGGCACCGTGCTCGGTCCCGGCGAAGTCGGCGAGATCTTCGTCCGAGGTGAACAAGTGGCCGGCGAGTACCGCGAGAAGGGTTCGTTGCTCGATGCCGACGGATGGTTCCCGACCCGCGACGGCGGCTTCGTCGACGACGACGGCTATCTGTTCATCCAGGGCCGCAACGACGACGTGATCATTCGCGGCGGCGAGAACATGTCGCCGGGCGAGATCGAGGACGTCGCCATCAGCCATCCCGGCGTGCGCGACGCAGCGGCGATCGGGGTGCCATGCCGAGAATGGGGCGAGAAGGTCGTGTTGCTGATCGTGGCTGATGGCGACGCACCCGACCCGGACGAACTCGATGACCTGATCCGGGAGCGTCTGCGGTCCAGCCGCGTTCCCTCGCACGTCGAGGTGGTCGACGAACTCCCGTACAACGAGACGGGCAAGCTCCTCCGCCGGGTCCTGCGCGAGCAGTTCGCACATCTCGGCGACGACCCGACGGACTGACGATGACCGACACGCCACGGTGGGATCTCGCCGCGGCGGAGTCCGCCGTCGCGTCGCTCGGTCTCGCTCGCGAGGTCGGTGCGGCGGTGGGCGTACCGGCTGTTGTGCTCGACCCGAGCCCGACGGATCCCGACGACCGGTGGGATGCAGTTCTCGGGCGGCTCGCCCCACTCGCTGTCGTCACGGTCGCCGAGTGGGGTCATGCCGATGTGATCGGACCGGTCGACGAGCTCGTCGCTGCGATCATCGCCCGACCCCAGGCCGCCACCACCACGGCGGTCCACCTTCGCAACCTGCCGGGAGAACCCCTCGCCGCCCTTCACCAGGAATCGCTGGCCTACGCCACCCTGCAGGGCGGCGCTGAGCACGCCGCCTGGCTGGCCTCGCAGGGGCGACGTACCCGCAACGATGACGCCCCTCGAGTCGCCCTCACCGACGAGCCCGACCTCACGATCACGTTGACGCGATCTCGGCTCCACAACCTGCTCGACCGTCGAGGGCGGGACGAGCTCACCGATGCGTTCCGCGCAGCGGCGGTGATCGCCCCGGATCAACCGATCCGGTGGCGGGCCGATGGGCCGTCGTTCTGCGCCGGGGGTGACCCGGCTGAATTCGGCGCGGTCGCCGACCCGGCGACCGCNCACCTGATCCGGATGGCCTCGTCTCCCGGCCCTGCGGTGCTCGCCGTGGCCGATCGGCTCTCGGTCGACGTNCACGGCGCCTGTGTCGGTGCCGGCATCGAGCTGGCAGCGATGGCGTCGAGCATCGTGGCCCATCCCGACACCCGGTTCCGTCTGCCCGAGTTGACGATGGGGCTCATGCCTGGCGTCGGTGGCACCTGGAGCATCGGTCGCCGCATCGGTCGTCGACTGCTCCTGCAGTGGCTGCTGCTCGATCTCGAGATCGATGCCGACACGGCGCTCGCCTGGCGTCTCATCGACGGTGTCGCCACGAACGACGAGACGGCGTAGCCAGTGAGCAGCGGTGGCGGTGCGNCGTCGGCCCCTCAGGGACGCGGCTCTCGGGGCAGGCCCAGCACGCGCTCGCCGAGCACGTTGCGCTGAACCTGGTTGGAGCCGCCATAGATGGTGTGCGCCCGGGTGTACAGGAAGGTGCGCTGGAGCCTGTCGAGCGGATAGTCGGGCCCGTCGCCGTGCCCGTTGTGGCCGTCGGCGCCCGCAACCATGCCTTCGGCTCCCGCGACGAGCATGGCGAGCTCGCCCATGCGGCGATGCCAGCCCGCCCAGTAGAGCTTGCCGATTGACGCCTCGGCGCCGGGCACACCGTCGTGGGTGAGGGCGGTGAGCATGCGCAGNTGGTTGAACTTGAGAATTTCGAGGCGGATGTGGGCCTCGGTGAGTTCCTGTCGCACGACGGGGTCGTCCCAACGGCCGTTGGCCTTGGCGAGGGCCAAGAGATCCTCGAACTCCTGACGGAACGAGACCTGCTGGCCAAGGGTCGATGCGCCTCGTTCNAACGCAAGCGTNCCCATCGCGACCTNCCAGCCGTTGCCGACACCACCGACGACCATGTCCTCGTCGCACACGGCATCGGAGAAGAAGGTCTCGTTGAATTCGGTACCGCCGGTGATCTGCACGATCGGACGGATTTCGATCCCGGGCTGATCCATCGGCATGAGGAGATAGCTGAGCCCGGCATGGCGTTCGGAGCCCGGCTCGGTGCGGGCGACGACGAAGATCCAGTCGGCGAACTGGGCCAGCGACGTCCAGACCTTCTGCCCGTTCACCACCCACTGCCCGTCAACGAGATCGGCGCGGGTCTTCACGTTGGAGAGATCGGAGCCAGCATCGGGTTCGGAGTAGCCCTGGCACCAGAGTTCGTCACCCGAGAGGATCTTCGGCACGAACCGCTGCTGCTGTGCCTCGGAGCCGAACGCCATCAGGGTCGGACCGAGCAGGGTGACACCCATGTTGGGAATGCGTCCCGGCGCCTTGGCCTCGACATAGGTGAGATGGAAGACGACCTGTTCGGCGAGCGTGCACTCACGGCCGCCGATCGAGGTGGGAAAGTCGATGCCGAGCCAGCCACCCGTGGCGAGTTCTTTCTCCCATGCAATCTGAACTTCCGCAGGGATGTCCTCGTGGCCGGTCAGACCCTTGCTGCGGTAGGCCCCGAACTCGCCGGAGAGGTGCTCCTCCAGCCAGGTGCGGACCTCGTCGCGGAAGTCGTTGAGGGAGTCGTCGAGCCGGACGTCCATAGCGTGCGAGCGTACAACCCGACCTGACGGACCGTCAGAATCGGGCGCCAAGGTCGTCCTGTGCGATGATCCGGGACATGGCTGAACCGACCATGTCAATCGCCGACGTCGATGCGATGCTCACGGGCGCAGGGGGCTTCTTCGAGACCGTTCCCGCCATCGTGAACGGCGTCGAGGTGACCACTGCGAAGAACCGCGCACCGCACCTCCGCGCCCTGCTCCAGAACTCCGCGAATCACGGTGGCAACGGCAACGCCCGCTACTACGTGTTCGACGACGGGACCGAGGCGACCTTTGCCGAGAACATCGCCACCGCGGCATCGCTCGCGGCGGGACTCGCCGAGCGGTACGACATCGGTCACGGCGACCGCGTCGCCATCCTCGCCGCCAACACGCCCGAGTGGATCCAATCGTTCTGGGCGATCACCTCGCTCGGTGCCATCGCCGTTGCCATGAATGGGTGGTGGACCGAGGACGAGATCCGGTACGGCCTCGAGCTCACCACGCCGAAGCTGCTGCTCGCCGACGCCAAACGGGTCGAACGCATCACCGGCGACCCGGGAGTCCCGCTCGTCGTGTTCGAGGAGGACTTCGCCGAACTCCGCGATCACGCACCAGGAGCCGAACTGCCCGTCACCCCGATCGACGAGGACGACGCCGCCACGATCCTGTTCACCTCCGGCACCACCGGCCGGCCGAAGGGCGCGATCATCACCCACCGGAATTTCAACGCCTATCTCACGTGCGCGTTCATCCTCGGCGCCCGCGACGCGTTCCGCTTCCCAGCCGATCCCGACGACCCGCCGAAACCCCCGATGCTGTCGCTGGCCGCCAGCCCCCTGTTCCACATCTCCGGGCTCCATTCGTGCTGCGTCACCGCCGTGGCCTCGGGCATGGGCCACGTGTGGACCACGGGCCGGTTCGATCCGGAAAAGGTTCTGCAACTCACGGAGACGTACAAGATCACCCGTCTCAGCGGTGTCACCACCCAGGTCTGGCGGATCATCGAACACCCGAAGTTCCGCGAGTACGACACGTCGAGCGTGACGGCCATCGGCGGCGGCGGTTCGGTCTGGTCACCGGAGCTTCTGCGGGCGTGCCGTGAGGCGCTTCCCCACGCCGAGCGGCCCGTGGGCGTCGGTTACGGCCTGACCGAGTGTTCGGGCCTCGCCACCTCGGCGAGCGACGACGTGCTCCGAGAGCACCCGGAGTCGGTCGGTGCGGCGATCCCGACCTGCGACCTCGCGATCCACGACGACGACGACAACCCNCTCCCCGACGGCGAGATCGGCAACGTCATGTTGCGCGGCCCGATGGTCACACCGGGCTACTGGGACAACCCTGAGGCGACCGCCGACACGATCCGACCGGGCGGTTGGCTCCGAACCGGCGACTTCGGCCGCATCGAGAACGGCCTGCTCTTCCTTGCGAGCCGCCGCACCGATCTCATCATCCGGGGTGGCGAGAACATCTATCCAGTCGAGATCGAGAACCGACTCGACGAACACCCGGCCGTCCGCGAGGTCGTCGTGCTCGGGGTCGATCACCGCGAGCTCGGTCAAGAGGTCAAGGCCTGCGTCGTGCCCTTCGACGACGCCGTTGTCACCACGGACGAACTCGCGGCGTTCGTCGGCGAGACCCTTGCTCCCCACAAGGTGCCTGCACACTGGGAGATCCGCACCGAGCCGCTTCCTCGCAACGCCACCGGCAAGATCCTCAAGCAGGTCGTCGCCGGCAACGCCGAGAACACCTTCATCGAAGAGTAGGGGTCAGGGTGCTCACCGAGATCGCCCGCCGCGCTGCGGTCGAATTCGCCGACACCGAGGCATTCGTCACCGAACACGGCTGGTCGATCACCTACGCCCAACTTGATCGAGCGGCCGACGAGGCCGCCACCGGACTCTTCGACCAAGGGATCCGGCCGGGGTCGGTGCTCGCGCTCGCAACCCCGTCGAACGTCGACTTCGTCGTGCTGTACCTCGCCGCCGCTCGTCTCGGCGCCGTGACTGCCGGCCTCAACCCGCGTTTCACCGGGCCAGAGCTACGGGCGTGCATCGGTGTGCTGAACGCCGATCTCGTGATCGCCTCGCCGACTCTCGCAGCGGCGATGGGACCGATCGAATCATCAATCGCTGTCGTCGACGCTGGAGACAGCGCCCACACCGTGGCGGCCAGATTTCGGGTGCCGGATGCGGCACCGGTGCCCGAGCTGCCCGACGATCCCGAACGCCCGGTGTGTATCTGCTTCACCAGCGGCTCCACCGGCCAGCCGCGCGGCGGTTGGTACGCCAATCGTCAACTTCAGGCAATCGCCGATCTCGACACCGGTGGCGCCTGGGGTGGTGGCGGCCATAGCCTCTCGTCGGTCGCGATGGCCCACGTCGGCTTCATGACCAAGTTGCCATGGATGCTGGCCAGCGGTCGCACCACACATCTCCTCGAGCGTTGGCGGGCCCGCCCGATTCTCGATCTGATCACCCGGTACCAGATGCCGGCCATCACCGGCGTCGCGCCCCAGATCGCCCTCCTGCTCACCCTGCCCGACATCGCCGAGCACGACTTCGATCACGTAAAGGCGATCGTTGCCGGTGGAGCTGCCTCTCCCCCGCCGCTCGTTGAGGAGGCCCGTCGNGTCTTCGGNGCCCCGTACTCGATTCGCTACAGCTCGACCGAGAGCGGCGGCATCGGGATCGGCACCGCCCTCGACGCCGACGACGACGAGGCGATGCACTCGATCGGCCGACCTCGCCCGGGGGTCGAGGCCGAAATCCGCGATGAGGACGGCAAGCCGCTGCCCGATGGCGACGTCGGCGAACTCTGGCTCACCTCACCGGCAGTGATGTCGGGCTACTGGAACGACCCGGCGGGCACGGCGGAGACGCTCGTCGACGGCTGGCTCCGCACAGGTGACCTCGCCACCCGCGACGACAACGGCATCTTCCGGTTGCGAGGACGGGTGAAAGAGATGTTCATTCGCGGTGGCTACAACGTCTATCCGATGGAGGTCGAGGGCGTACTGCTCGACCATCCGACCGTGGCCGAAATCGCGCTTGTTCCTCGCCCGGATCCTGTCATGGGAGAGATCGGTGTGGCCGTCATCGTGCCCAACGATCCGAGCGCACCACCGACGCTCGACGATCTCCGAGTCCACGGGGAAGCGACACTCGCCCATCACAAACTGCCGGAGGCGATCCGTGTCGTCGCCGAACTCCCCCGAAACGCAAGCGACAAGATCGACCGACGCGCCCTTGCCCGAGTCGAGGCCGAGCACCCGTCGACCTAACGACGCCGGCGCCCACCGCCCTTCTCCCGCCGGGCCCGCTGCGCTTCCCGCTTCCGGAGATTGTCGAGTTCGTCGACGAGTTCGAGGAAAAGTCGCACCCGCATCGCCGGAAGATCGCCGGTATCGATCGCAGCCTGCACTGCGCAGCCGGGCTCGCCTCGGTGTGCACAATCTCGGAACCGGCACTGCTCGGCGAGTTCGACGAGGTCTCCGAAGACGAGATCGACGGCGTGTTCGGCCTCCCAGAGCCCGAGCGTGCGGATTCCGGGCGTGTCGAGGATCAAGCCGGCATCACCGGGAAGACGGATCAGCTCGCGGGCAGTGGTCGTGTGACGCCCCTCGGCATCACTCGCCCGTACCTCCCCCACCTCGAGGCGTTCCTCGCCGACGAGCGCATTCACGATCGATGACTTGCCAACACCGCTCTCACCGACAAGCGCAAGCGTGCGTTCTGCCCCGATTCGGGCAAGGAGTTCGTCGAGTCCCGTGCGATCGACGACGCTCGTGACGATCATCGGGACCGAGCCTGCAACCGCCTCCACGATCGAGAACGCCGGGGTGTCGACATCGGCCTCGTCGGCCTTCGTCAACACGATCAGCGGCTCGGCACCGCTGTCGATCGCCATCACGAGGAGTCGCTCGAGCCAGCCGGCCTGCACCGGCCGATCGAGCCCGAGAACCGCAGCCACCACGTCGACGTTGCTGGCCAGGACCTGCTCGAGATCCTTCTCCGCCGGATCGCGGCGGCTCACGGCGGTGCGGCGGGGCAGCACTCGGGCGATCACCGTGCCGAGGCCTTCGGTGTCGTCGATCTCAACCCAGTCACCGGTAACCGGTGCGATCTCTCCCTGCGCCCGCTGCGAGTCCGAGAGCACGCGCACGCGACCATCAGGAGTCATGACGTCGCACTCCCCTCGGTCGACCCGGACCACCCGGGCCTGCCTCGCCCCGTCACGCCAGTCGCCAGCGGGGACGCGGCCGACTCCCCAGTCGACGAGCGACTCGCTCAACGGGCGTCATCCTGGCCGTGCACGTCGCCAAGTCTGCCCTATCGCGCCCTCACGAGAGCCATCTCCGCTGCCAAATCGTTCCCTCCGCCGGCGCGAGACGGCATGGTGGACACCGTGAGTACTCAGCACCCGTCGCAGTCGGCACCCTGGTGGATGGGCGCGCTCTCCGGTGTCGCCGCCGCTGCAGTCGCGCTGGCATTCGGCCAGTTCATCGAGGGCGTGTCCGACACGATGCCGGGTCTCGTGCTCGGGGTCGGTGAGCTCATCATCGACTACACGCCCGGCTGGGCTGCAGAGGAATCGATCGAGAACCTCGGCACCGCCGGCAAGGGCAACCTCCTGCTCGGCATCACGATCGTTGCGTTCGTGCTCGCCGGACTCCTCGGCGAGCAGGCGCTGAAGCGCGGCGATCGCTTCGGCGTGGCCGGGTTCCTTGCCTTCGGCCTCCTCGGCGGATGGGCTGCGGCCCGCAACCCGCAGTCGTCCTTCATCGCCGGCTGGTTCTGGGCCCTCGTCGCTGCCGGCCTCGGCATCGCCACCCTGAGAATTCTGCTCAAACAGGCGCGGGCATCAGCAACCGCAACGGCCGGCGTGTCCTCGCAGAGCGCGGAGATCGCCGCCAGTCCGCTCGAGCCACCGCACAGTCGTCGGGCGTTCATGCGATGGACCACCGGTGCCGGTGCGGTTGCGCTCACCGGCGTCGGCGTTGGTCGCGCCGTCGAAGGCACCGGTGCCGGCGATCTTGCTCGTCGCGACATCGTGTTACCCGACGCAACCGCCGAAACGGCGACGACGACGTTCGCCGACAGCGCGACCGGCACCGTCAGCGCCGAACCGTTCGACATCCCCGGCTTGTCGAGTTGGATCACTCCCTCGACCGACGACCAGTTCTACCGGATCGACTCCGCCCTTTCGTTCCCGCAGATCGACCCGGCCACATGGCAACTTTCGTTCACCGGCATGGTCGACAATCCCTACGAGCTCACCTACGACGAGATCCTCGGCATGGATCTCGTCGAACGCACCATCACCCTGGCGTGCGTCTCCAATCCGATCGGCGGCGACTACGTCGGGAACGCCGTGTGGACCGGCATCCCCCTCGCCGACCTCCTCGATCGAGCCGGGGTCCAGGACGGCGCCACCCAGATCGTGGGCCGTTCCGTCGACGACTTCACCGGCGGCTTCCCGACCGAGACGGCCTATGACGGCCGGAACGCGATGCTGGTCGTGGGGCAGAATGGCGAACCGCTCCAGGTCCGCCACGGCTTTCCCGCCCGGCTCGTGGTCGCCGGCCTGTACGGCTATGTCTCCGCCACCAAATGGATCGAGGAGATCAACCTCACCACCTGGGAGGCGTTCAACGGGTACTGGATCGATCTCGGCTGGTCCAAAAACGGCCCGATGAAGACCGCCTCGCGCATCGACGTCCCCCAGCACCGCAGTCGTATCACCGCCGGAACGACACCGATCGCCGGCGTCGCCTGGTCTCCGGTGCAGGGCATTCAAGCGGTGGAGATCTCGATCGACGAGGGTCCCTGGCAGGACTGTGACCTCGCCGTACCGGGTACGGACGAGTCCTGGGTCCAGTGGAAAGCCGACTGGAACGCGTCGCCGGGGGTGCACCGCATCGACGTTCGAGCCATCGACAAGCACGGCGAGATCCAGCCGGTCGGCCCCAAGGACATCGCTCCCGATGGCGCCGAGGGCTACCACGCCATCCTCGTCGAGGTCGTCGCCTGAACGACCCGTCGTGGGGCCCTGCACGACGGGTCGTAGAGCCGGTCTCACCGAAACCAACTGTTCATCAGAGGATCCACCCGACGCCCTCGGTCTCGTGCGTACGGTGAGTGGACACATGACGAGTTCACGTCGTACCTACGTCCTCGACACATCGGTCCTGCTGAGCGAACCGCAGGCCCTCCGACAGTTCGAGGAACACGCCGTCGTTCTTCCGCTGGTCGTCCTGACCGAACTGGAAGCCAAACGCAACCATCCGGAACTCGGATGGGCGGCACGGACCGCGCTTCGAAGTCTCGAGGAACTCCGAGAACGACACGCCTCGCTCCTCGAGGAGCTGCCGGTCAACGAGCACGGCGGCACGATTCGCGTCGAGCTCAACCACACCTCCACCGAGCCACTGCCCGAAGCGCTGCGATCGGAAGCCAACGACCACCGGATCCTCACCGTCGCGCACAACCTCGCTCGCGAAGGACTCGACGTCACTCTCGTCACCAAGGACCTGCCGCTCCGTCTCAAGGCCGGCGTCGTCGGGCTTGACGCCGCCGAGTACCGAGACACCGAGGTCGCCGATGGCAGCTGGACCGGCTTCACCGACCTCGCGGTCGAGAGCGCCGTCGTCGACGAGTTCTTCGACGAGGGTGTGGTCGACCTGTACGAGGTTCGGGATCTCCCGGTCAACACCGGCATCACGTTGGTCGCCGGCTCGCAGTCGGGCCTCGGCCGCGTGCGAGAGGACAAGCAGATCCATCGCATCCCCGACCGGTCCGTGTTCGACGTTCGGCCCCGCTCTCGAGAGCAACACATCGCCCTCGATCTGCTCACCGATGACTCGGTCGGCATCGTGTCGCTCGGTGGCCGTGCCGGCACCGGCAAGAGCGTGCTTGCGCTCGCTGCCGCGCTCGAGGCTGTGCTCGAGAACCGCACCCACTCGAAGGTGATCGTCTTCCGTCCGCTGTACGCAGTCGGCGGGCAGGACATTGGATACCTCCCCGGCTCCGAGGCCGAGAAGATGTCTCCGTGGGCTGCGGCGGTCACCGACGCGCTTGAGGCGATCGCTGGACCAGAGGTCGTGGACGAGATCCTTCATCGTGACCTGCTCGAGATCATGCCGCTGACCCATATCCGGGGACGATCGATCACCGACGCGTTCATCATTGTCGACGAGGCGCAGAACCTGGAGCGCAACGTCCTGCTCACCGCCCTCACCCGCATCGGCGAGAACTCCAAGGTCGTGCTCACCCACGACGTCGCCCAGCGCGACAACCTTCGCGTCGGCCGCTACGACGGCATTGGCGCCGTCGTCGATCATCTGCGGGGCCATCCGTTGTTCGGTCACATCACCCTGACGCGCAGCGAGCGCAGCCCGGTGGCCGCGCTCGTCGCAGGGTTGCTCGACGGACACGGCTGAGCCGTATCCGAGGCCGAGTCGCTCAGTCCTTCATGAGGTAGTCGGCGTCATCGTCGCCGAGCAACAGCTCCAGTTCGTCGGCGAGGCCGGGGTGGCGATCGAGTTCCTCATCAGTATCGATGATCTCGATCGCAACCTGACGGGCGGCGGCGACCCACTCCTTGTCCCGACGAAGCGACGCGAGCTTGAGATCGTTCCGTCCCTTTTGCCGCTCACCCATGATCGTGCCTTCGCCGCGCAGGTCGAGATCGACTTCGGCGAGCTCGAAACCGTCGGTCGACGCAACGAGTGCCTCGAGTCGCGCCTCGCCGTCGGCGGTCGTGGGATCCCCAACGAGGAAACAGCGGCTGGCGTGCTGGCCTCGGCCGACTCGACCACGAAGCTGGTGAAGCTGCGCGATCCCGAACCGATCAGCGTCGAGGATGACCATGACGGTGGCGTTCGGGACATCGACACCGACCTCGATCACGGTGGTGGCGACGAGCACGTCGAGGTCGCCGGCCCGAAAGTCGTCCATGACCGATGCCTTCTCCGCCGCCGTGACCCGGCCGTGGAGCAGCCCGAGTCTCAGGTCCGACAGTTCGGCTGCCTGGAGCGCGGCGAAGGTGTCCTCGGCCGACCGAACATCGAGCGCCTCGGATTCGTCGATCAGCGGACACACGACATAGACCTGTCGACCGGCACCGACCTCGGCGCGAACGACATCCCAGACCCCATCCTCGGCGGCGTCATGGGCCCACTCGGTGACGATCGGTGTCCGGCCCGGCGGGAGTTCATCGAGCACCGACACGTCGAGATCGCCGTAGACCGTCATCGCCGCAGTACGCGGAATCGGGGTGGCGGTCATCACCAGGACATCGGGCGCCGTGACGGCGTCGCCCTTCTCTCGCAGCGCCGCCCGTTGCTCGACGCCGAAGCGGTGTTGCTCGTCGATGACGACGACCCCGAGGGCGGTGTATTCGACCTTTTCCTGGATCAAGGCATGCGTGCCGATGATGATGTCGACCTTGCCGGTGACCAGGTCGGCGAGGATCTTGCGTCGATCGCCCGCCGCCACACGGTTCGTGAGCAACTCGACCCGCAACGGGCGCTCACCCATGAGCGTGCTCGGGTCGGGAACCGACAGGTCGCCGAGCATGGCGGTCACGCCGGCGTGATGCTGTTCGGCGAGCACTTCGGTAGGGGCCATCAACGCACCCTGATACCCACCCTGCACCGCCGTGAGGAGCGCGTGCACCGCCACCAGTGTCTTACCGGAACCGACATCGCCCTGCAGAAGACGATGCATGGGTCGGGCGAGTTCGAGATCCGCACCAATCTCACCGATCGCCCGCTGCTGCGCGTTGGTGAGCGGGAACGGCAGCCGTTCGATGAAGCGGTCGGTGAGTTCACCGGCGATCTCGTGGGCGATACCCGCCGTCTCCCGCTCGATACGGCGCTTGCGACGAACCAACTCGAGTTGCACCCGCAACAACTCGTCGAACACGAGCCGCCGGCGGGCCTCGGCAACCTCGGCCATCGATTCAGGCTGATGGATACCGAACACGGCGGCGGCCCGATCGACAAAGTCGAAACGGTCGAGCACGCCATCAGGAACGGGGTCGTTGAGGCCGCGGGGTCGGCAACGGGCGACCGCCTCCTCGACGAATCGAGCGAGGTCCTTGGTGAGGAGACCGGACTTTTCCGACTGGGGATACACGGCGATGATCCGGCCGGTCTGGTCACCCACGAGGTCGACGATCGGGCCGGTCATCTGACGCTGGCCCTGGAACGTGTCGCACTTGCCATGGACCAACACGCTCATGCCGGGAGTGAGCTGTTTCTCTCGCCACCGCTGGTTGAAGAAGGTCAACCGGAGCTGATGCCCACCGTCACCGATCACGACTTCGGTGAGCGTGCGCCGGCCTCGGAGCTGCCGGGTCCGACTGGAGCGCACCTCGCCGACGACCGTCGCCTCCTCACCGGGTTGGAGATCGCCGATCGATGCCTCTCGCGTGCGGTCGAGATGACGTCGCGGATAGTGCGTGAGCAAATCGAGGACGGTGCGGATCTCGGAACCGGCGAGGGCGGCATCCTTCTTGTCACCGACACCGCGCAGGCGAGAGACGGGGATCTGGTCGAGATCCCGCAGGGTGAGTGGCGGATCGCCCTCTGGCACGCCGTGCCCTCCGAGCGGGCTACTCGAGCCCGAAGTAGTAGGGGTAGAGCGGTTGGCCGCCCTCGTGCACCTCGACCTCGACGGCCCCGTGATGCTCTTCGACCCACGACTCGATGCGAGCGGTGGTGTCGTCGGCGGCGTCTTCGCCGGCGATCACGGTGAGCAACTCGTGGTCGCGAGTGATCATGACGTTGAGCAGTTCGATTGCGGCTTCCGCCATGGTCGACTGCACTGCGCAGATGCCCTCGCGGCGGATGCCGAGCCAGTCTCCGGTAGCAATCGGGCCGGCGTCGGAGGTCGATTCTCGGACCGCCTGCGTGACTTCACCGGCGAGCACACCCGATGCCACCTCGGCCATCGAGTCGGCGTTGGCTTCGGCCGTCGACTGCGGGTCGTAGGACATCAGGCTGGCGATACCTTCGGCGATGCCTCGAGTCGGCACGACCCGGACGGTGCGGCTGGTCTGGGCGTCGACCTGCTCTGCGACCGGGATGATGTTCTTGTTGTTCGGGAGGATGACGACCTCGGGTGCCGGCACCGACTCGACCGCTTGCACCAGGTCGGCGGTCGAGGGATTCATCGACTGGCCACCGGTGACGACTGCGTGCACTCCCATCGACTTCAGGATCGAGACCACCCCGTCGCCGACCGCGACCGCCACGACGGCGGTGGGGACGGGCGGGCCTGACGGCTCAGGGTCACCGAGTTCACCCTTGACCCAATCCTCCTCGTGGGCGAGCCCTTCGAGTTCTTCCAGCAGGTCGGTGACTCGGATCTTGTGGGGTCGGCCCACGTCGATGCCACACTCGATCGCAGCGCCGATGTCGTCGCAGTGGATGTGGCAGTTGAAGATGCCGTCGCCTCCGACGACCACGATCGAATCGCCGACCTCGGCCCACGCGGCCTTGAAGCCGGGGATCGATTCGTCGGGCGCATCGAGCAGGAACATGACCTCGTAGCGCAGGTCGGCAATCGAGGGTTCGTGATCGTCGCCATCGGGTCGCTCCATCTCGAATTCTGGAGGCGCCTGCACATCGGGTTCAGGGAGCGGGCGTTCGTCGACGACGTTCAGCGCCGCGTCGAGAAAGAGCAGGAAACCCGAACCGCCGGCGTCGACCACACCGGCATCAGCGAGCACCTTGAGCAGGGTCGGCGTGCGCTGCAGCGACTCGCCCCCTTCGGAACGGGCGGCATCGAGCACGCCGAGCAAATCGGCACCGGACTCGGCGGCAGCGACCGCAGCCTCGCTCGACTCGCGCACGACGGTGAGGATCGTGCCTTCCACCGGGTTGCCGACTGCGCCGTACGCACCCTCGGCGGCGGCAGCCAGCGCCGAAGCGAACGCTGCGCCGTCGACCGATGTCGAATCGGCGACGGTCGTGGAGAAGCCACGAAGAATCTGCGACATGATCACCCCGCTGTTGCCACGGGCGCCCATGAGCGAGCCATGAGCGATCGCCTTGCACACCGATGCCATGTCAGGGTCGGCGCCGTCGAGCTCGTCGACGACCGAACGCAGGGTGAGCGACATGTTGGTGCCGGTGTCGCCGTCAGGGACGGGATACACGTTGAGGTTGTTCACCGCCTCGCGGTGATCGACGAGCGCGTCGCGAAAGACGGTGACGACCTGGCGGAGTGCAGCGGCATCGAGGACGTTCAGAGGCACGGCTTCGGATCGTACAAGGCCGACGTCGCCGGGGGGACCTTGACCGGGGTACGCTTCGCCGCATGCAGGGTGTGATCAAGAGCTACGACCCCGGTACCGGCGACGGTGTCTTGATTGACGAGACCGATCTTCGTGAAATCGATCTTGCCGAGAACGCCCTCGAGGGATCGCTCTTCCGGATGCTGCGTCAGGGCCAACGGGTGAACTTCGAACTCGACGATGCCGGCCGAGCCACGTCGCTCATGATCGGATCCGAGGCCGACATGGAGACGCCCGACCTCTCCGAGTACGACCTCTGATCAGAGGTTGACGATCGGGCAGAGCAGGGTGCGCTCGACACCCTCGATCTTGCCGATGGTGTTCACCACCACCCCACCGAGTTCGTCCATATCGGCGGCACTCGCCCGGGCAATCACGTCGTAAGGACCCATCGCGACCTCTGCGGTGACGACCTGCGAGAGCGCGCTTGTTTCGCGGGCGACGTCGGCGGCTGCGCCGACGGCGGCCTGGATCAAGATGTAGGCAGTGACGGCCACGGCGGACCCCTTCTCGGTTGCGCTGGACGACCGTTCGACCGGCCATCACCGAGAACGATACGTCCGATCGCGTTTCGTGCACCGCTCTGGCTGGGTTNGCCCGTGCCGACGTTCTACGATGACGGGTACCTGTCTTCCACTTGTCTACCTCGCAGGGGGCTGGCGGTGAACGGCAAGGAACGTACTTCGCGAGCGGGAGCTCCCCATGACCACGACCGCTGACATCGCCACCCAGCTGGAGACCACCTTCGGGCTCGCGGGCGTCGAACTCCGCTACGGACTCAGCCAGGACGAACTGTTCCACGAGGCCATCGCCCACGACCGAGGTCGAGTCGAGATCGACGGGCCCGACGACGCCCAGAAAGCCTTCGCCACCTCGCTCGGAGTCGACGGTCCACTCGTCTACTTCTCCGACCCCGAGTGCACGGGCCGCCCGGTGAAGGACACCTACTGTGTCGACCGACCCGGCACCACCGACCGGGTCTGGTGGAAGGACGGCTTCGCCAAATTCGACGCCGACGCGTTCGACACCCTCCTCCCCCGGGTCATCGACCACCTCAACCAACGACAGCGCCACCTGTACGTCGCCGACGTCTTCTGCGGCTGGGATCCGACCTTCGCCGAGCCGTACCGATTCGTCGGCGAGTTCGCGACCCACGCCTACTTCTGCAACATCATGTTCCCGAAGGCCGTACGTGAGGACAGCGACCGCGCCGAGGCCGGCTGGACCCTCATCAACGTGCCGTCGTTCGAGTGCGTGCCCGAGCGCGACGGCACCCGCAGCAACCGCGCCGTGATCATCGACATCGAGAACCGGGTGGGTCTCGTCCTCGGCCCCGCCGACTACTGCGGTGTGAACAAGAAGACCATGTTCACGATCATGAACTTCGTGCTGCCCGAGAAGAGCCAGCTCTCCATGCACTGTTCGGCCAATGTCGGCGATCGCGGCGACACCGCCATCCTCTTCGGCCTCTCCGGCACGGGCAAGACCACGCTCTCCGCCGATCCCGATCGGGAACTCATCGGTGACGACGAGCACGTGTGGACCGACGCCGGCGTCTCGAATTTCGAGGACGGCTGCTACGCCAAGCTCATCGATCTCGACAAGAGCGCCGAACCGGTGATCGCCGCCGCCATGTCGATGAAGGGCACCCTGATCGAGAACGTGCCCGCCCTGCCCGGCAAAGCGATCGCCGACACCGATCCACAGGAATTCGACCTCACCGACGGGTCGATCACCGAGAACACCCGGTTCGCGTACCCACTCGACACGAACCCGAACGTCCGTGAGGGAGCGGCCGGCCCGCACCCCGAGACGATCGTGCTGCTCACTGCCGATGCGTTCGGCGTGCTACCGCCTGTTTCGATCCTCGACGGCAACGAGACGATGTACCACTTCGTCATGGGCTTCACGTCCAAGCTCGCCGGCACCGAGGTCGGTGTCACCGAGCCCGAGCCGTCGTTCTCATCGTGCTTCGGAGCGGCGTTCATGTCGCAGAAGCCCGCCGTCTACGCCGAGTTGCTCGCCAAGCGCATGGCCGAGAACAACACCCGATGCATCATGCTCAACACCGGCTGGACCGGCGGCCCGTACGGCAAGGGTGAGCGCATGTCCCTGAGGGACACCCGTGCCCTGCTGGACGCTGCGCTCAGCGGCGAATTCGACGGTGCCGATCTGCAGACCGAGCCGACGCTCGGCGTGAAGATGCCGATTACCTGCGCGGCAGTCGACGACAGGATCCTCAACCCGCGGGACACGTGGGAAGATCCCGACGCGTACGACGACGCTGCCGCTCGCCTTCGGGACATGTTCCGCGAGAACTTCGCCCGGCAGAACTACGCCGAACTGGGGATCCAGCCGGCGATGTGACCGGCGACCGGTTTCACGCCGGGAACCACAGCACGAGGTAGGCAGCCCGGATACCGAGCCCCATCAGCCACAGGCTGCCGAGCCCGTACAGCAGGTAGGGACGGTCCTGCATGTAGCTGCGGTACGAGAAGATCATGCCGCACGACATGAACGCAACGAGCCCGTAGAGCAGGGGTTCGCCCGGCTCGATCGTGTCCTGCGCCTGAGCAGCCACGGCGAAGACCACATGAGCGGCGATCACCGCTTGAGCGACGCCGACGGCGTACCACAGCGACCGATGGCGAAGCCCTTCTTCGAGATGGGCGAGCAGCGCCCAGACCGCCACCACACCATTCGCGATGATCCACGGCCAGATCGAAACCTCGTACAGGTCGAGCATCATCGCATCCATCCCATCGATCTCGGCATCGCGTCAGTCGAGCACGGCGTAGATGTCGTCGAGGTAGGGCTCACCCTGTTGCGACGAGCCGTAGTGCACGTACCACTCCTGCCCGAAGGCCATGGCGAACGCGTCGTCGGGCAACGCGAGGAAGATGGAGTCCTCGGTGATCTGAGACGCGTGGGCGGCCATCGCCGCCTTCTTCTCGGCGACGACGCCGGTGACATCGACTGCGTGGGTGATCTCGGCGGCCGGTGTGCCGAGATCCTGCTCGAGAAATTCGTTGCGCTCGGCCTCGAGTTCGTCGGCCGACAGATCGGTGTCCTCGGCCATCTCGGCCCAGGCTGGATCTTCCCCGAACGACTTCATCTGCTCGCGGTTCATCGTCGACTCGAACACATGGAGCGTCCCGGCGAGCTCCGCAGCCCGCCTGCCGACCCGATGAACCTGGATGTGATCGGGGTGGTTGTAGCCACCGATCGGGTCGTAGATCGTGACGATGTCGGCCTGCTCCTCGCGAAGGATCCGGGCGAGCCGCTCGGCCGCCTCCTCGACATCGGCCTGCCAGAAGCAGTCAGGATCGTCGTTGGTCGGCGTGTTCTCCATCCCGGAGTCCTTGTAGCCGAGAAACTCGAGCCGGCTGACCGAGAGCTCATCGGCGGCCGCGGTTAACTCACGGGCCCGGACGTCAGCGAGGGTCTCCCCCTCGGGGATCATGTCGGGATCGGCCTCGCCCACTGCGCCGTCGGTTGCGCACACCAGCACGATGCGATGCCCGCGTCGAGCGCCGATCACCATCGTTCCGCCGGTGGCGATCGCCTCGTCGTCGGGGTGGGCGTGAAAGAAGACCGCGGTCGCCATCTACGCGACGCTACCGGCCTCGCGCAGCGCTGCGATCTCCTCAGCGGAGTACCCCAGATCGGCAAGCAGTTCATCGGTGTGCTGGCCGGCGTGAGCGGGCGGACGTTGAATCTCGGAGTCGGTGCGAGAGAAGCGAGGCGCCGGCCGTGGCTGTGTCACACCGTTGCGCTCGACGAACGTGTCGCGGGCGATGTTGTGCGGGTGCTGCGGGGCCTCCGCCATCGACAACACCGGAGCGAAGCAGATGTCGGTGTGCTCCATGATCTCGCACCACTCGTCGCGGGTCTTCTCTTTGAAACACGCCGTGAGTTCGGTCTTGAGATCAGGCCAGGCGGAGCGGCTCATCTGCTGATCCCACATGGGATCGGCGAGCTCCATCTTCTCCCGCAAGACGGCGTAGAACTGAGGCTCGATCGAGCCAATTGAGACAAAGTTGCCATCGGCACACTCGTAGACATCGTAGAAGTGGGCGCCCGTGTCGAGCAGGTTGGTGCCGCGCTCGTCATTCCAGATGCCCATCGCCCGAAAGCCGTGGAAGAAGGTCATCAGCGACGCAGCACCGTCGACCATCGCCGCATCGACGACTTGGCCCTCGCCCGATGATCGGGCTTCGAGGAGTGCGCACACCATGCCGAAGGCGAGGTACATGCCGCCACCGCCGAAGTCGCCGACGAGGTTGAGCGGCGGAACCGGCGCCTCACCCTGCCGACCCATCGAGTCAAGGGCACCCGCGAGGGCGATGTAGTTGATGTCGTGGCCGGCGGCCTGCGCATACGGGCCTTCTTGGCCCCAACCGGTCATCCGGCCGTAGACGAGGCGAGGGTTGCGGGCGAGGCAGTCGTCGGGGCCGACACCGAGACGCTCGGTGACCCCAGGCCGGAAGCCCTCGATCAGGCCATCGGCGGACTCGACGAGCCTCATCACGGTCTCGATGCCCTCGGAGGACTTCATGTCGACGCCGATCGAGCGACGGCCGCGCAACATGACGTCGGCCGGGGGCACATCGGGATCACCGCCTCGAACCGCCGAGGATCGCTCGACGCGGATCACGTCGGCGCCCATGTCGGCCAGCATCATGGCGCAGAACGGCCCAGGGCCGATGCCCGCCAACTCGATGATGCGTACTCCGGAAAGGGGTCCCATGGCGTCCTCCGTCAGGCTGCGAACGGTCGGGACCCTAGCCCTCCCGTGCGACGCCAGGCGAAGCCATCGATCAACCGTCGAAGGTGCGGGCGGTGAGGACGGTCATCGCCTCCACCAGCGGCGGCCAGACCTGATACACGAAGTCATGGGACATACCCTCGATCTCGAGGAACTCCGCACCGGGGATCAGTTCCGCAGTGCGTCGGCCGTGCTCGATCAGCAGGAGGGTGTCATTCTCACCGTGGACGACCAGCGCCGGAATGTCGAGCGCTCGCAGGCCGTCGATCCGGTCTGGGCTGCGCAGCGCCGCCTCGAGTTGTCGCATGCCGCCGCCGGGCACGAACGCCCGCTGGTGAAGTTCGGTGAAGAACACTCGGAGTTGGTCGACGTCGAACCACTCGGGGTTGGCCCACAGCTTGCGAGCGGCGATATCGGCTTCGATCTGCTCCTCCACCGTCGCCTTTGACGGTGCCGTCAGCGCGGCGACGACCTCATCGGATGCTGCCGGCAAGTCGAGCTCACCGGTGGTGGAGGCGAGCGACACGAGCGCCCGCACCCGATCGGGGTGGTCGATGGCGAGCTGATGGGCGATCATGCCGCCAAGCGACAAACCGAGTACGACAGCGGTTCCGACACCGACGTCGTCGAGCACGGCGACAACATCATCGGCCATGTCGGAGAGTGTGTATTCGTCGTCGTCGGCAGTGATCGACGACAACCCAGCATCACGATTGTCCATCCGGATCACGAAGAACCCCCGGTCGACGAGCGCCATGCAGAACGCCTCGGGATAGATGAGGAGTTGGTTCCCCATGCCGGGTAGACAGATGACGACAGGGTCGTCCTGGATGCCGAACGTTTCGTAGTACAACTCGATCGCATCGTTCATCACCGTGGGCATGGGCCCACACTAGGTTCCGACCCATGAAGATCCGCGACCGGAAGTTCGCCAAGCTCACGACCGACGAGCTGCACGACATTCTGAAGCTCCGCATCGACGTCTTCGTCGCTGAGCAGGCGTGTGCCTACCCCGAACTCGACGGCCGCGACACCGAGCCCACGACCCGTCACGTGTGGATGGCCGACGACGTTGGTGTGGTCGCGTACGTGCGGGTGCTCCATGACGACGACGCACGCCGGATCTGCCGAGTCGCCACCCGGGAGGACGCTCGATCAGGCGGGCTCGCTGGCGCCCTGATGGAGTACGTCCTCGACTCGACCGACGGGCCATGGGTGCTCGACGCCCAGAGCTATCTGGCCGGCTGGTACCGCAAGCGAGGCTTCGAGGACGACGGCGAGGAATTCGTCGAGTACGGCATCCCCCACCTCCCGATGCGACGGGAGTCCTGAGCGTCAGTCGAAGCGAATCACTCGCTCCGGGTCGATTCGCAGCCGCACGCTCGACCCGACCGTCGGGGCCGCCGTGAGCACGAACCGCAGACCGGTGCCATCTGCTGTCCGCAGACGAACGTCGTGGTCGACCCCGCGAAAGTGCACGCGGTCAACCGTCGCCTCGACATCCCCGGCCGGGTCGATGACCGCAGCGTCGGAGCGCCAAACCTCGATCCCTGCAGGGCCTTCGATGACGTTGGTGTGCCCGAGTATTCGAGCGACGACGAGCGACCGAGGGGCGGCCCAGACCTCCGAAGGATGATCGATCTGGTGCAGCCGGCCATCGTGCATGACACCGACACGATCCCCGAGGGCGAACGCCTCATCATGATCGTGCGTGACATGGATCGCCGCAGTGCCGGTTGCGTCGAGCACCCCGGGCAGTTCGCCGATAAGTCGATCGCGAAGATGACGGTCGAGCGATCCGAGCGGTTCGTCGAGCAGCAGCACCCGGGGCGCCGGAGCGAGCGCCCGAGCGAGCGCAACACGCTGCGCCTCACCACCCGAGAGTGTCGTGACCGCTCGCCGTTCGTAGCCGGCGAGACCGACCAGCTCGAGGAGTTCGGCAACCCGCTCCCGCCGGGCGGCCGGATCGACGTCGTTCATCCGAAGCCCGAACTCGACGTTCTGCCCGACGTTTCGGTGTGGGAAAAGGGCGTGGTCCTGGAACATCAGGCCGAACGGGCGGACCTCGGGTGAAACAGCGGTGATGTCATCACCGCTGAGTGAGATCGTGCCCGCTGCCAACGGCTCAAGTCCGGCGATCGCGCGCAACAGCGTGCTCTTACCGCACCCACTTGGTCCGAGCAACGCAAGCACCTCTCCGGCACCAAGATCGAGATCGGTGCCTGTCACTGCGGGCACATTGCCGAAACGCACCTCGACTCCACGCAGCGCCAGCATCACAACACCCCCTCATCGCCGCTGCGACCTGATTCGATCACGAGCACCGCAGTCGCCACCAGCACCATGAGGATGACCGAAAGGGCCATCGCCTGTCCCCGAAGCAGATCACCGGGCGTCGAGAGCAGCCGGAACAGCGCAATCGGCGCAGTGAGATTCTCCGGACGTCGGGGCAGGAAGGATGTCGCGCCGAACTCACCGAGCGAGACCGCGAAGGCAAACCCAGCGCCTACAAGCAGGCCGCGCATCCCGATGGGTACATCGATTTCGCGGCGAGCTCGGGCTGGCGACGCACCCAACACCGCCGCCGCCTCGTGAAGCACCGGGTCGATCGACCGCAACACCGGCACCATCGTGCGGACGACGAACGGCACGCCAACAAGGGCATGGGCGATCGGGATGATCCACCAACTCGTGCGGAGGTCGAGTGGTGGTTCGTCAAGAGCGATGAGCATGCCGAAACCGATCGTCACCGCCGACGTCCCGAGCGGCAGCGTGAGACCGAGATCGAAGATCCGAGCGACACCTCGGCGACCGTGCACCACGACGAGTGAGGCCAGAAGCCCGACGAGCACAGCGATCGCAGTAGCCGCAAGGGCGACGACGACCGAGTTCCACAACGCCGTCGTTGCCGGTGCCGGAAGCTGCCGCGCCCGCTCACCCAAAGCTTCGTAATGGTCGAGGCCGTAGCTCCCGCCGGTGGAGAACGACCGCTCGACCAGCACGCCGATCGGTCCACCGAGCANCACCAGGCCGATGATGAGGTTGCCGCGACGCCAGGCGAGGGCTGCGGGACGACGACTCGAACGGGCGCCCCGACCGACGATCGGACGACGGCGTTCCAGGCGGGTCGAGAGGGTGACGAGGGCCAGAACGGCGAGGAGCTGCAGAGCAGCAAGTGCAGCGGCGGTCTCCAGGTCGACGCGGGTGACCGCCTGTCGATAGATCTCGGTCTCGACCGTTGCTCGCCGAGGCCCACCGAGGATCAACACCANACCGAACGACGTGAACGAGAACAGGAAGACGATCGCCGCGGCAGAGGCGACGGCGGGGCGCAGCCGAGGCAGCGTGACCTCCCGGAAGGTCTGCCACGGACCCGCTCCGAGCACGCGGGCCGCCTCCTCCACGCGTTGGTCAAGGCCGGCCCAGTAGGAACCCACCGCCCGAACGACGACCGCATAGTTGAAGAACACGTGGGCGATCAGGATCGCCCAGACGGTGTGACGAAGCCGAAACGCGCCGTGATCGAATCCGACAACGGCGAACACCTCGGTGAACGCACCAGCGACGACAACCGTTGGCAGCACGAACGGCACGGTGACGAGTGCCCGAACGAGTCGCTGACGTCGCGCCGACAACCGGGCGACGACCGACGCAGCGGGAAGTCCGACGGCGAGCGTGAGCACGGTGCTCGCGATCGCCTGCCAGATCGTGAACACGGCGATGTCGCGCTGACGCGACGACGCAGCCAGATCGAGGAAGGTCTCGCCTCCCCCACCACCGAGGCCGCGCCACAGGATCGTGGCGATCGGGTAGAGAAAGAACGCTGCGACGAACACGGCGGGGACGACCACCAGCACTCCACGAGTGCTGAGGCCGAACAGCCGGTTCATTGCACGCTGCTCCGGGTCCGTGCGTTCAGCCCAGGACGATCTCGACCCATCGCTCGACCCATGCGTCACGGTTTGCTTCGATGACGGCCGGTTCGATGGTCTGCGGATCGTCGGCAATCTCGACGAACTCGACGAACTCAGCGGGCAACGCTGCGGCCTCGAGTGCCGGGAACACGAACATGTTGAGCGGCACATCCTCCTGGAACGTCGGGGTCAACATGAAGTCGATGAGGGCTGCTGCCTCGGCGCGGCGCTCGGTGCCGGCGAGGATGCCGGCGAACTCGATCTGACGAAAGCAGGAGTCGAGCAGCACGCCGGTCGGTGCGGTATCGACGGGCGGGTCGGCAAAGATGACCTCGGCAGGCGGGCTCGACGCATACGAGACGACGATCGATCGGTCGCCACCACCGGCGGTGAACTCGCCGTAATAGGCGTCGGTCCACCCGGCGGTGACACTGACGCCGTTGGCGACGAGGTCGGCCCAGTACTGCTCCCAGTCGTCGGTGCCGTTGACGGTGGCAAGGAGGAACGCGAGACCGGGCGAGGACGACTCGGGTGACATCACGACGAGCTGGTCGGCGTAGACCGGATCGGTCAAATCCTCAAGCGTGGTTGGTGCGTCGGCACCATCGGGCAGGGCATCGATCCAGTAGTTGACACAAACATCGCCGAAGTCGATCGGCGTAACGCGGTGCTGGTCGTCGATGCGCAGCTCGGGGAACACACCATCGAGGTTGCCCGACTCGTACACCTCGAACAGTTCGGCGTCGAGCCCCCGCTGCAGGAAGGTGTTGTCGATGCCGAACATGACGTCGGCAAGCGGCGTGTCCTTGGTCAGGATCGCCTCGCTCACCATTGCGCCGGCATCGCCACTCTGCAAGAGCTCCACGGAAATCCCCGTCTCGGCGGTGAATGCCTGAAGCACGGCGTCACTGACGACGAAGGAGTCGTGGGTCATCAGCGTCACCGACCCGCCATCGGGCAGCTCGGACTCGACGCTGTCATCGTCGCCGCACGCCGCCGCGAGCAGGGCAAAAGCGAACAGGGCCATCAGTGTCTTCTTCATGACTTCCTCCGCCGGCATTACCCGGATCAGGTTCGGTCGGGTCGTCGACGGCTGTGGTCGACCTCTCAGCCCGGCTCCCCGAGCTCCCCGGTTGGTTGTGATGGAAGTGTAACCGACGCCGGCGGCGCCGAGCCCACTCAGACCACAGCGGCGACATGCGTGTCAGTGAAATGCCACTCGTTTGTCGTTCACCCTGACTCAGCGTCCCGTGAAGCGGGGATCTCGCTTCTCGACGAACGCCGTCATCGCTTCGACCGTGTCGGCGGTCGTGAACTGGTACGCCTGGCCAATGCCTTCAGCCTCCAGTGCCTCTTCGAGGGTCGAGGTGAACGACTGGTTGAGCAGCTTCTTGCTGGTGGCAAGTGCGATCGGCGGCCCGGCCTTGAGCTTCGAGACAAACTCCTCGACGACGGTGTCGAGCTCGCTCTGCGGCACCACCCGGTTGACGAGACCCATCTCCTGGGCGCGTTCCGCGTCGAGTATGTCGGCCAGCAGCACGAGTTCCTTCGCTTTCTGCATTCCGACGATTCTCGGAAGGATGAACGATCCGCCGAAGTCAATGTTGAGCCCGCGCCGGGCGAAGATCTCGCTGAACCGGCTGCGATCAGAGGCAAGCACAAAGTCGCAGGCGAGCGCCATATTGAGACCTGCGCCAGCGGCGACACCGTCGACCCGGGCGATCGTCGGCTTCGGCAGGGTGTGCAATGTCTGGCAGGCTCGGCCGACCGATCGCATCCCGTCGAGCGGATGACCTTCCCGATCCCGGGGATCGCCGCCCACATCGGCACCAGAGCAGAAGTCCTCGCCGGCGCCGGTGATGACAAGCACCCGGACCGAGTCGTCCCGCGCGACCTCGTCGAACAGGTCGTGCAGACCCGTCCAACCGGTTGCGGTGATCGCGTTGCGGACCTCGGGTCGATCGATCGTGATCGTGGCGACACCGTCGGAGCGGTCGAGACTGAGGTACTCGACCATCAGCCGTTAACGGTTGCCAGATACCGGGTGGGTGTCGGCATCAGCCCTCGGCTCCCATGTCGGCGGCGAGGTCGAACGCCGCATCGATCGACTCCTTGGGACCGAGCACGTTCATCGCGATTTCGTCGACGCCGGCGGCGGCGTACTCCTCGAGCCCGGCCCGCACCGTGTCGGGATCACCGGCGAGCAGCATGTCCTCAGGCCCCGCCACACCCTCGCGGTCGAGCATCGCCCGGTACGACGGCAGTTGGCCGTAGATCTTCAACGCCTCGGCTGTGATGGCTCGAGCCGACTCGACATCGTCGGTGATCCAGACGGGCACGCCGGCGGCGATCGCGCCCGACCCGATACCCGGCCGGATGTGCGACGCAATGGTCTTCGGCCCCGTCATCCAGGTGATCGTGCCGCCCGTGCGTTCGCCGGCGAGCGCAAGCATCTTCGGGCCCATCGCGGCGAGCATGACCTCGGGGGCGGGACCAGGGATGTTGATCTGGGTGTGGTGGGTGACGAACTCACCTGTGGTCGACACTCGCTGCTCGTTCAGCAGCGGGAGCAGGGCGTCGAGGTACTCGACCATGTGGGTGTAGGGCTTGCGCCACTCGATGCCGTACTGCAACTCCATCGCCGGCTGGTGGCTGGCGCCGAGACCGAGACAGAACCGGCCGCCGGTGGCTTGGTTGATCGTTCGGGACTGGGCAGCGAGCGTCCCGGCGAAGGTGGTCTGCATCGCGACGACCGACGTACCGAGTCCGATGTCGGGCACCTCACGACCAACGACCGCCAACGTCACCATCGGATCAGCGTTCGCTACCTGGGGATTCCAGTAGCGGTGCAGGCCGGCGGCTCGGGCCCGCTCGGCGGTCTCCAGGGCGGCGTCGATCTCCGACGGAGAATCGAACCAACTGATCTTCACGGCGAACTCCTGTTCACATTCGGTCGAGCAGTTCGCGCTTCTTCGCTTCGAACTCCTCATCGGTCACCACGCCCTGACGGCGCAGTTGGTCGAGCTTTTCGATCTGTTCCGGGATCGACAGCTGTGGTTCAGCGGGCGTCGCCGGAGCAGCTTCGGCTGCGGCCTGGCCGAGGCGGCGGAGCCGACGATCCTCGAGGCTTTCGACCTGGCGGTAGATCTCGTTTTGCACGAGGTTCGGCTTTCGGATGTCGGTGAACTCTTGGCGTCCGCCCTCGCCGGCGGACTCGATGCCCAGGTCACCGGCACCGATGATCCGCTCGAAGATCGACTGGTTGAAGAACACCGTGTTGATCCGGTCGAGCGGGATCTCGACGCCCTCCTTGGAGATCACGCCCTTGCGGGACACGAGCCGTTCGTTCGTGACCACGAAGTTGGTGGTGGTCCACTGCAGGTACGTGAATCCGAAAAAGCCGACTGCACCGAGGAAGAGGAGCAAAATCGTCCAGTCGAGCGGGCCCCACCAACTCGACCGCAGGGCAGCGAGCGCGACGAGCGTCACCACGACGAGTAACGCACCAGACGGGGCGAGGTACCACCAATGCGGACGAAGATCGAGGACGAGGTCTTCGTCTTCGGTCAACAGGTGGGTGGGGAACGGCATGGGCCGACACTAACCCGCCGCCGCTGCAGAGGCCTCCGCTGTGTCGGTCGGAAGCGGGGGCAGTCGCAGGGTCAACAGCCAGGTGAGTGCTGCGAACGCAGCCGAGCCCCACATCGCAAGTTCGAGCCCGCCCCCGAGATAGAGCAGCCCACTGAGCAGGGTGCCGACGAGTCGGCCGGAGGCGTTGGCCGAGTAGTAGAAGCCGACATCCATGCTGACGTCGTCGTCGCCGGCGTAGGCGAGGATCAGATACGAGTGGAGGCTCGAGTTCAGCGCGAACACGATCCCGAAGACGATCAGCCCGCCCAGTACTGCAGCCTCGCGCACGTCATCGATTGTCACGCCGAGCGCGATGAGAGCCGACACGACCCCGAGGACAAAGGCCCATGATCGGGCCGCCGCAATCTCGTCGATCTCACCCCGACGACGCAGAACCTGTGGAGCGACCGACTGTACGACGCCGTAGCCGATCACCCACGCCGCAAGAAAGGCGCCCGTGGCCGTGAACGACCAGCCGAGTATCTCGTCGAGGAAGACGGGAAGCGCAACGACGAACCAGATGTCTCGGGAGGAGAAGAGGAAGAAGCGTGCAGCCGAGAGTCGGTTGATGGCATCGGATTTCGACAGGATCGATCGCAGTGGCGGTTTCTTCGAGGATCTGCCGATGTCCTCGTTCAGCAGGATCGCCGCGGCAACGAGCGCAACGGTGATGCCACCCGCCATGGCGAACAGCGCCGTGTCGTAGCCCAGCCAGGCGAGCAGCGCCGCACCGAGAAAGAAGCCGACCCCCTTGAGGGCATTCTTGGATCCGGTGAGCACGGCGACAAGCCGGAACAGGGCGTTGTCGCCATCACCGGCGACGTACTTCACGGCACTCTTCGAACTCATCTTGGTGAGGTCTTTGGCGACACCCGACAGTGCCTGGGCGCCCATGACATAGGCCACCGACACCCATTCGACCCAGGCAGGTGAGTGCAGGGCGAGAATCACCAGCGCGACGATCTGAAGCGAGAGTCCGGCGAGCAGGGTCTGGTTGAGTCCTCGCCGGGCACCGACCCACCCGCCGAGCAGGTTGGTGACGATCCCCATGAATTCGTAGAGCAGGAAGAGAAAGGCGAGCGACACGGGCGAATACCCGAGGTCGTGGAAGTGGAGCAGCACCAGCAGGCGCAGGGCTCCGTCGGTGATCGTGAACGCCCAGTAGCCCGCGGTGACAAGGGCGTAGTTGCGCAACTGCACGACGGGTTCCTAGAGCTCCGCAGCGACCCTTGCGGCCAGGTCGGCCATCCGGAACGCATAGCCGTACTCGTTGTCGTACCAGGTGAGGATTTTCACCATCCGGTCGTCGATCACCATCGTCGAGGGTCCGTCGACAACGCCCGACCGGGTGTCGTTCACGAAGTCGGCTGACACGAGGGGGCGCTCCTCAAACCCGAGGATCCCGGCGAGCTCTCCATTGGCTGCGGTCCGCAGCGCATCGTTCACCTCGTCGGCGGTGACACTGCGGTCGAGGGTGAACACTGCGTCGGTGAGCGACGCGTTGAGCAACGGCACCCGGACCGCCAGACCGTTGAGCTTTCCCCGCAGCTCGGGGTAGATCATCGTGATCGCCGTGGCCGAGCCCGTGGTGGTCGGGATCAACGAGTTGAGTGCTGACCGGGCCCGCCGAAGGTCCTTGTGCGGGGCATCGACGATCACCTGCGTGTTGGTGACGTCGTGAATCGTGGTGATGACACCCCGTTCGATACCGAACGTCTCATGCACCACCTTCACCACCGGAGCAAGCGAATTCGTCGTGCACGATGCTGCGGTGAGGATGTCGTGCTCAGCGGGCACATAGTCGGCGTCGTTGCAGCCGACGACGATGTTGGGCACGCCCGGGCTCTTGACCGGTGCAGCGACCAGCACCTTGCGGGCGCCGTTGTCAAGGTGAGGCGTGAGGGTCTCGGTGGTCGTGAACGCACCGCTGGCCTCCATCACGAGATCGACCCCCAGATCAGCCCACGGGATGTTCCCGGGCTCGTCGTGGGTGCTGGTCGTGACCCGTCGACCATCGACGAGGATCGTGTCGCCGTCGACCCCGACCTCACCGGCATAGCGGCCGTGGACCGTGTCGAACTCGAGGAGGTGGGCCGCAGTGGCGGCGTCGGCCTTCAGGTCGTTGATATGGGCGAGCTCGATGTCGTCATGGCCGGCGATGCCCCGGACGGCGAGCCGCCCGATGCGTCCGAAGCCGTTGATGCCGATACGAATGGTCATGGCCGAACTCCCAGAGGACGTGACGAAGATGACGCTAGCGAATCCGCCTCACCGGACTCGGTAGCGATAACCCAAAATCCTGGTGAACCCGAGGCGCCGGCACCAGTCGCCCGCCCGGTCGACGGTGGCAGCGACATCGATCATCCCCAGCCCCATTCGTGAAGCTTGTCGTCATCGATGCCGAAGTGATGGGCGATCTCGTGGACGACGGTGACCATCACCTCCTCGACGAGTTCGTCCTCGTCGCCAGCGAACTCGCAGAGGGGAAGCCGATAGAGCGTGACGACGTCGGGCATGACCATGCCGCCGTAGTCACCACGTTCGGTGAGCGGTACCCCTTCGTACAGCCCAAGCAGATCCTCGGTCGGGTGCCGGTCTGCGACGACTACCGCAACGTTGTCCATCAGGCGCATGAGTTGAGGCGGCATCTCGTCGAGCGCGGCGGCGACCAGCCGTTCGAACTCACGACGCGGGATCGCCTCCATGGGCGAAACCTAGCGGCGTCACCGAGTTCCCGGAGAGCGTGTCGGCTCGAGTCGGTAGGGTCACGTCGTGGCCGAACGCCTCTCCGACGCCGACGTCTTGCTCGAAGACCTCACCCCCGAGCAGCGCGACGCGGTCACGACCTCGGCGACACCACTGTGCATCGTGGCCGGCGCCGGGTCCGGCAAGACACGCGTCCTCACCCGCCGCATCGCCTGGCAGGCGGCCACCGGCACCATCGATCCCCGCCGGGTTCTCGCCGTCACCTTCACCCGGCGCGCCGCCGGCGAACTCCGACGCCGCACCCGTGCCCTCGGCCTCCGCGACGATGTCGCAGCCGGCACGTTCCACTCGATCGCCCTGGCAATCCTGCGAAACCACTGGAAGGACTCCGGCCGGCGGGCTCCCGAGTTGCTCGAGCGACGAATGTCGTTCCTCGCCCGGCAACACCGCAACCTCGACCGCGCCTCGATCGCCGACATCGACGGCGAGATCGGGTGGGCCCGTGCCCGGCTCGTCACACCCGATCGATACGCCGACGCAGCCAAGGCTGCACGACGTCGCCCCGGGCGAAGCCTGTCGTTCGTGGCCGACATCTACGGGCAATACGAAGAGGCCAAGCGCAAGCGGAAGCTCGTCGACTTCGACGACCTCCTGGCGCTCTGCCACGCCACCATGACCCAGGACNCCCGCTTCGCCGAGGCCCAACGATGGCGACATCGCCATGTCCTCGTCGACGAGTTCCAGGACGTCAACCCGCTCCAATTCGCGCTCCTGCAGAGCTGGCTCGGACCCGAATCGTCGCTCGTGGTGGTCGGTGATCCGAACCAGGCGATCTACGGCTGGAACGGAGCCAAACCCGAGCTTCTCGACGAGATCGGCGACCACCTCCCCGGCTGTGCCGTGATCCACCTTCGCACCAACTTCCGCTCCACCCCTGAGATCCTCGCCGCCGCCGCTCGAGTGCTCGACATGAAGCCCCAGCCGGCTGCTCGTCCCCCTGGCGACGAACCCAGCGTGCGCCGCCTCGATGCCGAGAGCGAAGCGGTTGCCATCGCCCGCTCGGTGCGGGGTCGTCACAAGCCTGGCGCGCCGTGGCGGCACCAGGCCGTACTCGCTCGCACCAACGCGCAACTCCCAGCGGTGCGCACTGCACTCGAGCGTGCGGGCATCCCCGTTCGTTCCCGCGGCGACGGAGCGCTGCTGCGGCGACCTGAAGTGATGGAACTCATCGACACCTGGCACGGCGATCAGCCGTTGTCCGATGTCTTGGCCGACGCCACCACCGAGCTCCCCGACTCGCTCGACAATGCCCACCTGAGCGAGGAACGGCGGGCGATGCTCCAGGCGTTCCTCGACATCGCCCGCGGGCACCTCGAACTCGAGCGCCGCGCCACCGTCGACGACTTCCTTTCGTCACTGCGCTCCGACGATCGTGTCTCCGCCGTCACCGATGGCGTCGAGCTCGGCACCTTCCATTCGGCCAAGGGCCTCGAATGGCCGATCGTTCATCTCGTCGGCATTGAGGACGGTTACGTCCCGATCGGATTCGCCCAAAGCGCCGACGCCCGCGCCGAAGAGCGGCGCCTCCTTTACGTCGCCGCCACCCGCGCCGAGCGCGAGCTCCATGTCTCCTGGAGCGACGCACGCGTGATCGGCGACCAACTCGTCGAACGCGAACCATCGCCATGGATCGAGGCGTTCCACGGCGAGCCCGATCCTCTCCCCGACGANCGCCCATCGATCGCGAACCTGCGGGCGAAGATCGCTGCCGTCCCCGAGGTCGATCTCACGGTCACCGATCAGCACGAACGCGAGATCGTGCGTGATCAGCTGCTCATCTGGCGCGAAGACTGGGCCGAGAAGGCACACGTCTCCCCACCTGCCGTGCTCTCGGATCGCGCCGTCGAGGCCCTCTCGATCGAGCGACCATGTCGGATGGACGAACTCGCCGACATCGAGGGCATCGGCCAGAGCAAAGCCCGCCGCTTCGGCCTCAAGCTGCTCGAGATCACCTGTCTCGACGAGTAACCATCCGGGCTAAAGTCACTCGCCCGTCGACGGATCCTTCGGTCGGGGCTGGGCGACCACGACAACGGTGGCGTCGGAACGTTCGAGTACCGCCTCGACCGTGTGCCCGATGAAGGGTCGGCCGTCGACGTTGCGGAGCTGGGCGCCGAGCACGACAAGATCGGCCTGCTCGGTGCGGGCCGTATCGACGAGCGCCTCTCCCGCCGACGCACCTTCGCGAAGGATCTCTCGCGGGCTGATCCCCGCTTCGTGGGCCCGCTCGACGGCCCGAGCCATCATCGACTCGGCTGCGGCGATCGCCGGATCGTCGACGGCGGCGCCACGCCGGGCAAAGATCCGCGGCAGCTGATTGACCCGGTTGACGACGTGCGTGAGCAGGACTTCGGTGCCGAGCTGGGCCGAGATCGCGAACGCGACCTCCTGTGCCGAGCGTGACGAGGGTGTACCCGTGACGGGAACGATGGCGCGGGAGAACGCCGGCGGGAGTGGCCGATCAAGCCCCCGAGCCCGGCGCACGATCACGACCGGAGTCACGGCGTTGAGCAGCAGTTCGTCGACCATCGGCGAGTACAGGACACCCTCGTGCCGTTCGGCCACACCCACGACCACCACGCCATAGCCGAGGTTGGACTCGGCCACGATCGACGCGGCGACGTCGCGCCCACTGCCGATCGACACACCACTTGAACGGTTGTGATCGACCTCACGCTCGTCGAGGACGGCCTCGAGGACGCTGATGTCCGCATCCTCATCGCCGACGGTGAGGATCGTGGAGGGCGCCTCCTTCGGCCACGCGAATTGGGCGAGCTGGGCGGCGGCGATCGAGGCGGGGTGCCCCTTCGACGGCAGAAGGATCCGCTGCGAGGTGACGACCAGGTTCTTGGCCAAGGCCTCCTCGCGGTCGAGTCGCTCCTGTTCCTTGTCGGTACCGCGCCAATCGCGCACGACGATGCGCAAGCTGACGGCGGCGAAGATCGAGGTGATCAGGGGAACGATCACGATCACTGTGTAGGCGGTCTCGGTGAACACACCGAGCGACAGCCCGACCGAGGCGATCACGATCTCGAGCGCGCCTCGGGCATTGAGCCCGGCACCCAAGGCGGTGGCTGCCCGGTTCGACTGGCCGGCGAGCTTGGCGCCAACGAACGCGCCGACGAACTTGGCGACGATCGCCACGGCCACCACGACTCCGGCCCAGGCGATCGCATCGTCCTGGCCGAGCAGACCGAGGTCGACCCGCAAACCGGCGGTGGCGAAGAACACCGGGGCGAGGAATGTATTGGTGACCGATTCGAGATGGTCGAGCACCTCTCGCTGCTGGAACCGCGACCGGTGCAACACGACACCGGCGACAAAGGCACCGAGTACCGCTTCGATCCCGAGGGCCTGCGTGGCGACGCCGTAGATCAGCATGGTCATGACAACGACCGTCATGGCCCCGGCGACGTCGGGACCGTCGCGACGCACCCACCGCAACGCCCGGTCGACCACGCGCTGACCGACGGTCATGGCGAGCGCAAGGAAGATCGCCAGGCCGCCGACGGTGCGGACGATGCCAGAGGCCGAGACCTCACCGGACGTCGCAAAGCCGGTGAAGACCGCGAGCATGATCCACCCGACGACATCGTTGGCCATGCCGGCGGCAACCGTGATCTGGCCGAAGTCGCGACGCATCAAACCGAGCTCGCTGAGGATCTTGGCGATCACCGCAAGTGCGGAGACGGCAAGGGCAGCAGCGACGAACAGAGCGAAGACGGTGCGATCGCTCTCAGGCCCGATGAACGATTCGGGCAGAACGCCGCCGACGACGAGGCCCCCGATCAACGGCACGACCAGGCTGAAGCCGGTCACGAGTGCTGCGGCCCGTCCCAGGCGCCGAATCAGGCCGAGGTCGGTTTCGAAGCCCGCCGTGACGAGCAGGAACGCCACCCCCAGCCAGCTCACGGCGAAGAGCGCCCCGGAGCTGATCTCGTGCTCGGGCAGGAACCATTCGAAGCCGTCGGTCCAGACCCGACCGAAGATCGACGGCCCCAGGATCACGCCCGCGCCGAGCTGGCCGATCACGGAGGGCAGATTGAGACGACGCATCACTGCCCCGCAGAAACGGGCGGCTGCAACCAAGACGAGGAGTTGGGTCCAGAAGACCAGCAACTCGTGTTCGTCAAGCGGCGTCAGTGCGAACTGCAAGCGTCAGCGTTCCACGTCGATGAAGACCGGTGCGTGGTCCGAGGGCGGATCGTCCTTGGGGCCCTTGCGCTCGTTGCGGTCGATCAGCGCAAGCTTCGTCGCATCGGTGACCGAGCGGGAGGTCATCAGGAGATCGATGCGCAGCCCCATCTTTTTGTAGAAGCTGCCGCCCCGATAGTCCCACCAGGAATACAGGCGTTCCTCGGGGTGGTGTTCACGGAAGACGTCGACGAGCCCCCACTGCTCAAGGGCGGCGAGACGATCTCGTTCGGCCTGGCTGGTATGGGTCGCCGTTTCGAACTTCTTCGGATCCCAGCAGTCGATGTCAGCCGGGCAGATGTTGTAATCCCCCACGACGACCACGTCGTCGCCCGGATCGCACTGCCCGTCGAGATCGCCGACCAGACGATCGAGCCAGCGCAGCTTGTACTGGTAGTGCTCATGGTCGAGCGACCGACCATTGGGCACATAGCAGGACGCGATCCGCACGCCACCGCAGGTCGCCCACGCGATGCGAGCATCCTGGTCGGGTTCGCCGCCGTCACCGAAACCGGCGATCGGATCTTCGAGTCCGACCTTCGACAGGATCGCCACCCCATTCCACCGGCCCTCGCCGTGATGGAGGGTTTCGTACCCCAATGACTGGAAGGCCATCGCAGGGAAGGCATCGTCAGCGAGCTTGGTCTCCTGCAGGCACAAAACGTCGGGTTCGAAGGTCTCGAGCCACCGTTCGACGCGGGAGAGGCGGGCGTTGAGCGAGTTGACGTTCCAGGTCACGATCCGCACGAGCGGGACCCTACAGCACGCCGCCGTATGCTGGTTCTCGTGAGCACCAAGGACCCCCTCGATCTCGGCCCGAACGCCTGGATGGCCGACGAAATGCGATCCCGCTGGAAGGCGGACCCGGCATCGGTCGACCCGGCATGGCGGGGGATCTTCGAGGCTGAACCCGCCAACGGCAT
>FUFK010074997.1_pt1 | contig 36669 bp, 32 predicted proteins | sample 1021851 | NCBI WGS metagenome assembly FUFK01 (sample SAMEA51879418, study PRJEB19060) | metagenome | reverse complement strand
AGCAGTCTTGCACCAATAATTCTTGCATCGATAATTGACTGGCTTGCTCCATTAGAACCTGTTGGGTACATGGCATGAGCAGCATCGCCCATAAGAGCGACTGGTCCATCGACCCAACACTCAACTGGATCACGATCGATCATTGGATTTTCATAAGCACAATCAGCTGCTTTAAGCATTTCAGGTACATTAAGCCAATCGTAAACAAAATCGTCAAAATGATGTGCAAATTCTTTCAGTTGCACCTCACGAAACCAGCCATCTTGCTGCCAACCTTCACTGCTGTCCACTGTAACCTCAGCAATCCAGTTGACCAACGATATTCCATTCTCATCTGGTGCTGAAATAGGATAAATCACCATTCTATGTTTATCGGTGCCAAGACCAATAAAAGAAGATTCCGTTCGTAAAGGTTTTGCCTTAACCGTTCCACGCCACATTATAGCACCTCCCCAGTGAATTGGTGGTTGATCCGGATGCATTTGGGCACGAACGGCGGAATGAATTCCATCTGCGCCGATAAGCAAACTTCCTAATACCTGAAACTTTGATCCATTTCCTTTGCTAACAGAAACCCTGACTTTACCAGATTGTTGTTTAACATAGCCGTCAACTTTGGCATCTAACACCACAGAATCTTTTCCAGCACGCTCTATCAAAGTTCTGTAAAGAAGCATATGCAATTCTCCTCGGTGTACTGCATATTGAGGCCAATTATATCCAGCATCCAATCCACGTGCTTCTGCATAGACCTCTCTTCCATTTAATCCTACAAGCGCCCATTCTTTCACGGGAACTCCTATTGTATCAAGAATGTCAGCCGTTAGTCCCAGATCAAATAGTTCACGAACAGCATTGGGCTGAATATTTATACCAACACCCAAGGGGCGCATTTCACTCCATGTTTCCAACACGACGAAAGGTATACCAATTTGATGAAGAGTTAGACCCAATGTAAGACCACCTATTCCTCCACCTGCAATAATTACCTTATCATTAGACATGATATTTCTCCTTATATTCTAATCTTTACGAGCGAGATCATTGAGAATAGTTTCAATGACCAAATTACGCTCTGAATTAATAAAGAAATGTTCACCAGGAAATTCATGCTGAACAAATACTGAACTAGTAAGAGTTTGCCAGCCTGCTAACATAGCCTTTGATATCGCTGGGTCACTCTTTCCTCCTAATACTGAAATGGGGCAGTCAAGAGGCTCTGATCTGATGTTTTTATATTTTTCAAGTAGTTCAACATCTGCCCGTAATATAGGAAGAAAAACTTTTTTAAGCTCTTCACTTTGTCGAATGGCCTCAGGAACTGCACCATAAGTTNGATGCAGACGGTCGATAAAAGTCTCATCATCAAGAAATCTAAGAGGGTCNCCATCCTCTTGTAAATGTGGTGCAGCTCTTGCTGAAAGGAAAATGTGTAAAGGCTTACTAGACCCAATTTTACACAAGTGGCAGGCTGTTTCATACGCTACAATCGCACCCATGCTATGTCCAAAAAATGCAAAGGGGCGGTCTGAATAAGTTGTTATTTCTTCGACTAAAACGTCAACAAGCTGGGACATATCGGTTATTAATTTCTCGCCAAGTCTTTCCTCTCGTCCAGGCATTTGAAAAATACAAAGCTCGATATCATCAGAGAAAAATTCGTTCCACGATTTAAATGCAGATGCACCACCACCAGCATATGGAAAACAGAAAAGCCGAAGTTTTGCCTCTGGACGAGGTTGTTGGCAGATTACCCAACGACCATTTTTCACAGACACGTCCTTTTCTCCTTGTTCTGAACCATTTGACTTGCCCTCTATAAATTGATCAACCAAAATAGCAAGGTCACGGATACTAGGAGAAGTGAATAAATGTTCAATTGTAAGCTCCACNTCAAGATCACTTCGAANCCAAAGCTGGATTTCNACAGACGTTAATGAATCAACACCAAGATCACCGAGCTGAGCAAACTCATCAAGATCAGCTGCTGGNACACGNAGGGTCTGAGCAATACGCTCCAGCAGATAAGAGCTAATGTGGTCAACGCGTTTTTGAGGCAATGCCTCTTTCACACGTTGGGCTGCCAGCTCNGCNGGGTTTCCTANCAGTGGGTTTGATTGCTCTTTTGATACAAGATGACTTAGTATATTCCAATTAACAGCTCCTGGGATGCTCGCAGCAAACTGCCTCCAATCAACTGGCAAAACTGCAGCTTGTGGTAATTTACATACCTTCAAAAGATGTCCAATAAAATCACACCCTTGACTTGCATTCATTGGTTGCCAGCCATCTTTCATGAGGCGCTGCAAGACTACATCTGATGCTGCCATACCAACATCTGACCATGGCCCCCAGTTTATTGATGTTGCTACCAAGCCTTGATGTTTACGGTGATGAGCCAAACCATCCATGAATGCATTTGCAGCAGCGTAGTTAGATTGACCTGGNGAACCTATTATNCTTGCAACAGATGAAAAAAGAACAAAGAAGTCAAGTGGAAGATCTTTCGTTTGAATGTGAAGATTCCANGCACCACTGACCTTTGGTCCAGCAACTTTTAAAAAGCGTTTGGGGCTTTGATGCATTAACATTCCATCGTCTAAAACACCAGCAGCATGGACAACCCCGCGTAGGTTTGATGTTTGTGCTAGAAGTTGTGCAACGTCTTCAGCTTTACTTACATCTGCAGCAAAAACTTCAATTTTAACACCCGCATTCTCCAATGCTTGAAGAGCGGTGCGTTGGTCGTCAGTGGAAACGCCACTACGACCAGTTAGTATTAGATGAGATGCGCCATGAGTTGTTAGATATTGAGCAACTTGTAATCCGAGTGCACCTATTCCCCCTGTGATTATATAAGAAGCATCTGGTTTAAGCTTAAGGGGAATTTGTAAATCTTCAGATGCACCAGGTTTGACAAGCCGTGCAACCCGACGGACACCATTACGAAAAGTAACCTCTGTTTCTAGGCTTGAACTACAGATTTCTTTGACAAGCATGTCAAGACTACTCAAGGTTTCATCTGGTGCAGGGTCCAGGTCAATGCATGCACCTAAGGCATCTGGATATTCAACTTGCAACGTCCTGCCAAAACCCCAAAACTGACTTTGCCAAGGCGANATGATATCNTTAGTGTTAACCGATTGCGCACCTTTTGTAANGAACCAGTGCTTTCCAGTTCCTCCAGCTTGTGCAAGTGCTTGAACTATCTCTAAGCTCGCTGTTAGCGAGGTGCTTGGTTTTTCTTCAGTGGAGTCCATTGNCCAAAGGTGCAGTATGCCAGTTATTGATTCAGCATTTTCAGACTTAAGAAATGCTTTGGCTGCCTCTTTCGTTTTGGCTACATGCACTTTCTGACCCGCAACTTGCATCAGATGAAGAAGCTTATTCGAAATGCCGTTTTGGTCTGGCAAAAATAGCCAACTACCTGACTTAACATCGGCTAATCCTTTTGGCAATAAAGTCTCTTCCCATACTAAATGATAAAGCCAGTCGTTTAGAATATCGCTAGTTTTGAATGGCTTAGCCATTGCACGCTTTAAACTAAAAACAGGAACAGAGCGCAATGTTAACTGTTCCACTGTGGCAACACGTTTGCCATATTCATCAAAGATTTCAAGGTTTACGACCCGTGTTTCAGCTTGCTGACGTGCTGTTGCCTTAACCCAGACTGTACTACTAGCTGCATGATCGCAACTGAAACCCGATATGCTAAAGGGCAAGTGTATATGATCAGCATCTTCATCCTGAAAAATAGCTTCAGCAATCCGAAAACTTGCATCTGTAATCACTGGATGCAGNCGATAACTATCGCCAGGTAATTCAGCTTCATCTGGCAGCTTAATGCGTGCAAAGGCAGTTCCAAATTCATGATTTAAGCTATCTGAGTTTTTATAGATTGCTTCAATTGCTTTGAAGCGAGGGAAATATTCAAGACCACGGGCCTCAAAACGGGATGAAAGCTCATCAATATCGATAGGTTGGGTGTAATTTGTAAGCTCATTATCAATTATGATAGCAGCTGCTGGGCTTGGCAGCCTGCGTTCAAGTATGCCAGTTGAGTGTTGAACCCATTCATCTCTTTGGTTTTCATTGGAGCGGCTACAAATCTCAAAATCAAAGCGGTCTCCATTTGCTGTGGCAATCATCTGAACCGTAACAGGTGCTTCTGATAGTAATAAAGCACGTCCAATTGAAACATTGGTTAATGCTACTTCATCTTGACCAAAAATAAAGCGAGCTACAACCATTGCCATCTCAAAAAATGCGCTAGCAGGATAAACAACGCTACCAAATACTCTATGATCGTCTAGATAGGCTGGACTTGAGGCACTTAAACTTGACTCAAATATTACACTTTGACTGGCATTCTCTATTCGTCGGTGAACGAGTGGATGAAGTCGAGTTCCGTTTCCACCAGTTGAAACAATGTCAGTCCAACAACGTTGATAACGCCAAGAATAATTAGGCAATTTCATACGTTCTAACTTNGCTTGGGCATAAAAGGCTTTCCAATTGATATCGATGCCACGAACATAAAGCTGGCCAACGCTATTCAAAAGCGTTGAACATTCACTATCAGGTTTCAAGCTAGGTAGCCAGGTCCCAAAGTTGGACGAAAGACTGGCACGCCCCAACCCAAGAAGCGTGGGCTTAGGACCGATTTCTAAAAAAATCTCAATTTTCTTTGATTTTGCATAAGTTATGCCATCTGAAAATCTGACCGTACCGCGCAGATGATCCACCCAGTAGTCTNCTNAAAGTTGTTTATTATCCCACGACCTCCCAGTAATATTAGAAATAAGTATCTTNTTTGGAGGCTTGAAGTCTATGTNTTTCAATTCAGCACGGAATTCTTCTAGGATAGGATCCATCATCTGTGAATGGAAAGCATGACTGACTTTAAGAGTAGTTGTTTTCACACCCGATTTTCCCAAACGTCCAGCAACTACATCAACCGCAGCCTCCTCCCCTGAAATGACAATACTTTGCGGAGCATTTACAGCAGCAATCGAAACAAAAGGATCATTGGCGATAGCGTTAAGAACAGTTGTTTCATCTGTGGCTACACTCACCATTTTTCCTCCTTGGGGTAAAGATTGCATCAATCGCCCACGCGCAGCCACCAGACGAAGAGCATCTTCAAGTGATAGAACACCGGCGATGCAGGCAGCTACATATTCACCAATNCTNTGACCTAAAAGTAAATCAGGTACNACACCCCATTCCTCAAAAAGCTTTGCAAGCGAATACTCAATAACAAAAAGAGCTGGTTGCGTGTAAGCCGTTTGATGTAAAANTTCTNCTTNCCACATGACATTCAGCAAGGGCTTTTCAAGATAAGGTTCCAAAAGCTTGGAACATCTCTGCATTGTCATTCGAAAGAAAGGATGCACCTCGTAAAGCGCTTTGCCCATACCTATATGCTGTGCGCCCTGACCAGTAAATAAGAAANCCAGTTTGGGAGCTCGTCGCCCTTTAACACCGGTTGCTGTGTATTCGTTGGTATTACCAGCAGTAAATTCATTTAGAGAAGTTAAAAGGTCTTGCGGATTACTGGCTTGAAAAGCAACTCTATGGGAAAAATGAGATCGACCAGTAGCTGCCGTAAAGCAGAGCCGAGATAGCTCTAATCCAGAACCTTCACTTTCAATAACCTCAGCATAGCTTTTAGCAAGATCTGGCAAAACTCCAGGAGCTTTTGCAGACAGTGTCAAAAGCTGTTCTTGTCCAAAGACTGAAGATTGAGTTTTAGGCAATTCAGTTGGCTCAGGGGCTTGACCTANAATTAAGTGAACATTTGTACCACTCATGCCAAAAGCACTGATCCCAGCAAAGCGTTCTTTACCCTCCCACGCAGTATTTTCCATAGGAATTTTTATAGGCCAATCATCCCACGGAATATGCCGATTAGGCTCTGAGTAATTTAGATGAAGCGGGATTGTTTTGTGTTGCAGTGATAAAACGACTTTCATGAGACCCGCAATTCCAGCNGCGGAGTCTAAGTGCCCTACATTAGCTTTTACCGCCCCCAAATAAAGTGGCTTGGTTCGGTCTTTACATAGCACGCGCGCGATTGCACTCACCTCAATAGGATCACCAAGCGGAGTGCCAGTGCCGTGAGTTTCTACAAAATCNATCTGATGTGCTTCNAGCCTAGCATTCGAGAGCGCGTCTTTTAACATATCACGCTGAGCTGGTCCACTTGGCGTTGTGACTGTTCGTGCTTGGCCGTCATGATTGACAGCAGAGCCTTGGACTAATGCAAGCACGGTATCACCATCAGCTTGTGCATCACTTAAGCGCTTCAACGCTATCATTCCACANCCTTCACCTTGTCCAAACCCATCGGCACTGGCATCAAAAGTCTTACAACGCCCATCCGGAGATAAAGCGTTCATCTGACAAATACCAATTAAATGTTCAGGAGCNAGAACCAAGCTAACACCCCCTGCTAAGGCCAGATCACTTTCACCATTTCTTAAGGACAAACACGCTAGGTGCACTGCCAGAGATGATGAAGAACAGGCCGTGTCCAACTGTATGGCTGGACCATGCGAGTCTAAAAGATGACAAATCCGACCCGCTGTCAGACCACGCAATGCACTAAGTTGAGCGTAGCGATCAATCTCTCGATTATCAGTCGAATAAATCCGTTGCGAAGAGTAATCATCCCAATATTGACCAACAAAAACACCAGTCTTCCCACCTTTAAGAGAAGATGGCGCAATACCCGCATGCTCCAAAGTTTCCCAACTAACCTCCATCACCAAACGTTGCTGAGGATCAAGGCTTTCAGCTTCTCTAGGAGAAAGGCCAAAAAACTGTGGGTCAAACTGATCAATATCATCTAGATAGTAACCTTTGCGTACATACATTTTTCCTGGAACTGTTATCTCGGGGTCAAAGTGTGCTTCGAAATCCCATCTATCATCAGGAATATCACTTAGAATATCCTCACCAGAACTTAAGAGATGCCAGAATTCTTCTGGTGTGCGTACTCCACCTGGATAACGGCACCCCATTCCAATAATTGCTATTGGTTCCTTCTGGATATTTCCTTTACCACGAGAAGCGAGTTCTGCCTGTAAACGTGCGATTTCTGCATTTGCCTCTTCTAACGTTTTAGGCCTGCTCTCATATGGTTTCTCCTCTTTAGGCATTGGCTATTATTCTCTCAATCTGAAACGCTGCAACTTTCCAGTCGCAGTACGAGGTAATTCATCAATAAATTCNAGCCACCTAGGACGTTTATGAGCATCTAGAGATTTTGCACATAGTTTTACCAGTTCACCTAGAACCGCATCTGAGGAAGCTACTTCATCATGCAAACAGACAAATGCCTTAGGTTTTAGAAGTCCAACTTGGTCGTAATGGCCAACAACAGCGCATTCAGAAACAGCTTCATGCGCACTTAATACATTTTCAATTTCTGCAGGTGAAACCCATAGTCCTCCAACCTTTAGCATGTCGTCTGAACGTCCTTGGTGCCAGTAATACCCATCTTCATCTTGTAAATACTGATCACCTGTAAATAGCCATTCACCTCTGAAAGTATGGCGGGTTTTTTCAGATTGATGCAGGTAAAATAGCGCTGTCGACTCTCCTCGAACCATCAAATTACCTACCACTCCAGTAGGGACATCTTGGCCTTCATCGTCTACAAGCCTAACGTCATAACCCCCAATAGGCTTGCCACTACTACCCGGACGAACCTCACCTGGCCTATTAGCCATGAAAGTGTGATAGGTTTCTGTACATCCAATCGTATCTAGGATTTCTATCCCTGAGGCATCTTTCCAAGCATTCCATGCCCCTGAAGGGAGAGGCTCTCCTGCAGACATACATAATCTCAGTGATCCGATGTCGTAGCGTTTATTGAAATCAGGTAAAGAGAGAATTGCGCCATATACAGTTGGCACACAAACAAAGATTGTNGGTTTATATGTCTCGATTGTTTTAAGTACTGCTGCTGCTTGGCGTGGTGGACCAGCATAAAGAACACAGCTTGCACCTACATACCATGGAAAGATTAGGTTACCACCTATACCATAAACAAAGAAAAGCTTTGCAACTGAAAAAGTCCGATCATTTTCAGTCAGTCCAAAAAAGTTCACTCCTGATAATTGTGCAATTAATGGGTAGTCTTTATGCGCATGTAAGACACCCTTTGGCATCCCCGTTGTGCCACTAGAATAATGTAGTGAACAAAAGTCGTCACGGTGCGTCTGTGCAGCTTCAAGTTTAGTGTCTTCATCATTAATCCAGTTGGCAAAGGAAGTGTAATTCGCATTTTCTTTTGCTCCAATAACAATAACTTTAGTTAGCATTTTATGATTACTCAAAATAGGTTCGACTAGAGACANTAGATTTTCACAAATAACTAAAACACTAACTCTCGCATCCTTGAAAATGTAGTCATATTCTTCAGTACTTAACATTGTGTTCATTCCNAGGGCAACNCCNCCAATCTTTGCAGTTGCAAAGAATGTGGAGACCCATTCCGGCCGATCTGGACAGAGTATTGCTACACACTCACCAAACCCAATGCCCAATCGAGTAAGAGCATTTCCAACCTTATTTACCTGTTCCGATACTTCACGAAATGTAAACTGGCCATACTCACTCCACAACGCAGTCTTATCAGAACGGTTCTTGAGATTATGCTCAAGTATCTCACACATATTATAATCTGTTGGAAGGTCTGCAGCTTTCATTAAGTTATATCTGTTTCGTAAGCAGAGACAAGCTCTCCAAAAGTTTCTGGATAAAGGTCACCTTCCAGAATTGCACGCGGTATGTAACCAATATCTTTCTCAATACTCGTAAGTAAACCCATAAAAGCCAATGAATCGAGCCCAAACATGTCCAGTTCAATATCGTCATCCATCTCTTCAGGAAAGGTCATTGGCGAATGTTCGGCAACCGCCTGTTCAAGTCTATTTAGAACAATATTTCTTATGTTCATTCTTTCTCCCTAAGTTGGTTTCTCGATCTCAATCGTCCATATTTTGCTATTATGATATTTAATCTTCTTAAGCAATTAGAATTCACGATCATTAACGCAATAATTTATGTCAAATTAAGTGTCTTATCAACTCTTAAGCAGTGATCTTGGCAGAAACTTTTTTACTCAGTCAAGGGATAAATTTTTATTCGAAATTTAGGATTTTTATATCAAAGTTAAATATTGATAATTGACAACGAAAGCGTTTTCATATCTAAATTAAATTAAGGAGTTGTTTCCTCCTAAACACTTCAATATAATTTTGAAGATTTTAACTTAATGTTGGTTTAAGATATATTCTTAAACCAACATTTTTTTTTAAAATTTGATTTTCTATAACTATGTTTACAAAGAAACAAATATTTTTAAATCAAATATTATTATTTAAATTAAATTTAAGCAAAATTTGACAATTACTTATATTTAACTTGCTTTGACAAGTTTCNTTTTGCAATAAAATTATTAGTATATTATGAAAAAAAAGATGTTTGATGTAATTATAATTGGAGCCGGTTTTTCTGGTCTATACCAACTTTATTTACTTAAAAAGAACTTAAATCTTAATTGCCATTTATTTGAAAAAGCACCTGAGTTAGGGGGCACATGGTACTGGAATAAATACCCAGGCGCAAGATGTGACACTGAAAGCAAAGCATATTGCTATTTTTTTGATAAAAAAATTTATAATAAATGGGATTGGTCTGAGCGATACCCATCACAACCAGAAATTCAAAAATACTTAAAATTTGTTGCCAAGGAATTTAACCTTTTTGAAAATATTAGTTTTTCATCAGATGTATCAAAAATGAGATTTAATGATGAGACAAATACCTGGATAATTTCTCTATCTAATGGGAAAATATATAATTCAAAATTTGTTGTAGCCGCTACTGGGTGTTTATCNAAACCTAATCAACCAACTATAAAAAACCTCAATAATTTTAAAGGTCAAGTGTTTCATACAGCTTTATGGCCATCATATAAAGTGAACTTTAAATCACAAAATATTGTCGTATTTGGAACAGGCTCTTCAGGGATACAAATAATCCCTGAAATAGCTAAAGAATGTAAATCATTAACTGTTTTGCAAAGAACTGCAAATTTCAGCATACCCGCAAAAAACTTCAGATTAGACAAATATCAAAATTCAAAATTCAAAAATAATTTCGATCAAATTAAAAGTATATCTTTNAATAATAGACATGGACATCCATGGGAACACAGTAAAACTCCAATTGATGAAAGTAATTTAAATGTATTCTTAAGCGGNCTTGAAAGGGCTTGGGAAAATGGTGGCTTAAGTTTTAGAGATACATTNTCAAATATCAATTATAATAATTTTGCAAATAAGATAACATCNGANTTTATAATAAATAAAATCAAAAGAATTGTTAAAGACCCTCAAAAAGGAAAAATCCTAACTAATTTCAACTATCCTTTTGGTGCAAAAAGACCAGCTTTAGACACAAATTATTTTGATACTTTTAATAAAGAAAATGTTGATTTGATAGATTTAAAATCTAATCCTATCGAAAAATGCTATAATTCAGGTTTAATTATTAACAAAAGAAATATTCCTGCTGATATAATAATTTTTGCAACTGGATTTGATGCAATTACAGGTTCACTATTAGATATTGATATTCAAGGAAAAAATAGTAAAGACTTATCATCTGAGTGGAGAATACAACCCAAGAATTATTTGGGTCTTCAAATTCCTAACTTTCCTAATTTATTTACAATTACTGGACCTGGAAGTCCATCTGTTCTAACCAATATGCCAAGAGCAATAGAACAACATGTTGAATGGATAACTAAGTGTATTTCTTATCTATTAAGAGAGAAAAAAAATANAATTGAGGCTTGCCCAAAATACTCAAAAAATTGGTTGAAAAAAGTACATGATGCAGCAAAAAAAACAATGTTTTTAAAAACAGAAAATTCATGGTATCTAGGCTCAAATATTGAAGGAAAACCTGTAGGATTTATTCCTTATTCAGGCGGCCTTGATAAATATTCTAAAATTTGCAAGGAAGTTGAGACGAATAAATATGAAGGTTTTTTAATAGATAATTAAATATTTTTTTAGTAAAAATAATTTATTTTAATGTCAAAAAATGAAAATAAATATAAAATATCTGTTGTAATCCCCACATTAAATAGAATTAACACTCTTCAAAGAGCATTAGATTCTGTAATAAATCAAACATACAAACCTGCTGAAATAATAGTTGTTGATAATGGGTCTAGTGATGGAACTTTAAAGTTCTTGAGAGAACAATACCCTAAAATAACAATTCTTACAGAAAATAAAATAGGAGTTAGCAGCGCCAGAAATAAAGGCATTAAAAAATCAATTAATCAATGGATAGCTTTACTTGACTCAGATGACGCTTGGCATCCTAGAAAGTTAGAAATCCAAACCAGTATGTTAGATAGTGCNTTAAAAGAATATAATTTAATCCATACNGATGAAGTTTGGTTTAGAAATAACAAACATATAAATCAAATGAAAAAACATAAAAAACAAGGTGGCTACATCTTCGAAAGGTGTCTATCATTATGCTGCATTTCTCCTAGTAGTGTTCTGTTTAAAAAAAATATTTTGGATAAAGTTGGTCTATTTGATGAAAGTTTGCCAGTTTGTGAGGATTATGACATGTGGCTAAAAATATGTTCTTCAGAAGAAGTTCTTTTTGCTCAAGATAAACTTACTTATAAATATGGTGGACATAAAGACCAACTATCAAAGTCATATTGGGGAATGGATCGATTTAGAATTAAATCNATNGAAAATATTATTAAAAACTTTGATCTAACTTACAAACAAAAAAAACAGGCTAAAAAAGAATTAATTAAAAAGTTAAAAATAATTATTAATGGTGCATTTAAAAGAAATAATTTATCTATTGTTAATGAGTTTTCTACAAAACTTGAATACTGGGATAAAGTTAATTTCTAGGAACACTATTTATGAATAGCCCTCCTTCAATTCGTTGGTTAGTTGCTTTAAGAGCTGAAGCAAAAGAAATAATTAGTCAATACGAATTAAAATCATTTGAACACCAGGGACCATATCAAATATTTAAATCTAAAAAATATGATATTTGGCTAATTATTTCTGGAATTGGTAAAGTAAACGCTGCTGCAGCATCAGCTTATCTTTTTTTAAAAAGTNAAGCCACTCCATGGAGTATTTGGATCAATTTTGGAATAGCAGGATTTGAAAAAAATTATGGAACAATTTTTAAAATAGATAAAATTATTTCACAAAGTAACAACAAAACATTTTTTCCTAGTAAAGTTATTAAAGATAAAATTGAATATGCATCTCTTCTTACTGTTGATAGGGCTCAAGAAAATTATTCTAAAAATTATATGTATGATATGGAGGGATCTGGTTTCTTTGAAACTACAAGTAAAATTGCATCTCATGATTTAATTTTGGTACTAAAAATTGTTTCTGATAATTCAAATAATAAAGTCACGAGCATAAATAAGGATAATATCGATTGTTTGGTGAAGAAAAATATTTTAGCAGTTAAAAAATGTCTAAAGAATTTGATAGATTTATCAGAGGAAATTTATATTAGTAAACAAAAGCCAAAAAGTTTTTATGAACTGACCTCAAAGTACAGTTTTACATTTTCTCAAAAAATTGCTTTAGAAGATTTACTAAAAAAATGGCAACTATTATTTCCAAAACGAAAGTTGGATGTCATTATTAATGATTGCAAAGACAGTAAATCAGTCATTGTTAGATTGAAATCAGATATTGATGAAACTGCAATAAGCTGGAGTTGAGATTGATTGATACAATTTATATTGAAAAAGAAATAAAAAAACATCCTAGGACATTGGAAATACTATCTAAGTTTCGAAATGTTAGAACTATTGCTATTGACCGCTATGGAGAAGTTTTTAATAGAAAAAATCAAAATTTTAGAATTCAAAAAAAGAACCCATGTCTTATTCTAGCAAAAAAACATAAAGGCTTTGTTCTTCCTGCCCCAGAAGGTTTTGGGATAGGCAGCTCCAAAAACTATTATTTTTCTCATATGTATAATTGTATATACGATTGCAGTTACTGCTTTTTACAAGGAATGTATTCATCTGCAAATTTTGTTTTATTCGTAAATTATGAAGATTTTGTTTTAGAAATCAAAAAACTAATTTCAAAAAAAGAAAATATAACTTTTTTTTCAGGGTATGATTGTGACTCTTTAGCACTCGAGAAAATAACAGGTTTTGCATCTTACATACTGCCAATTTTCAAAGAATATTCAAATTGTATTCTAGAACTAAGAACAAAAAGTAACCAAATAAAACCATTGGATAAAATAGAACCTATAAAAAATTGTGTTATAGCTTTCAGCTTGATGCCAGATAAAATCTCACTTGCTTTAGACAAAAAGGCTCCAACCATAAAAAGACGAATAGCTACTATAAAAACATTGTCAGCTTTAGGCTGGAAAATCGGACTTAGATTTGATCCACTCATTTTTGGAGACAGTTGGAAAGATCAATACCAAGATCTACATGAGAATATATTCAATGTAATAAATATATCATCAATTCATTCTATTAGTTATGGACCATTAAGATTTCCCATCGCAATGTATAAAAAAATAAATAGTATGTACCAAAATGAAAAACTCTTTGTAGGTCCTTTTGAGCAAAATCAATCAGAGGTTTCATACAAGCAAGAAATAGAGGAAGAAATGACTGAATTTTGTAAAAATTTATCTCTTAATTTTGCCCCAGAAAGTTTAATTTTTAATTGTAAATCAAATTAAGTTTTGAGTTGAAAAATGATAAAAGAAAGAAAAGTATTAGTTACTGGAAGCTCAGATGGAATAGGTCGCTCTATAACATTGTCATTACTTAACAGTGGAGCAAAAGTTATTGGATTAGCAAGAGATCACTCAAAATTTAATCCTGAAATGAAAAATTATATAAAGTACAAAACAGATTTTTCAAATGAAGAAATTTTATTGAACACCATTGCAAAAATTATCAATGAACATAAGGATTTAGATTGCTTGGTAAGCAATGCCGGGTTTGGAAAATTTGGTACTTTAGAGACATTTTCCACCAAAGAAATAAATGATTTTATTTTTACTAACCTTACTTCTCATATGATTCTAACTAATAAAATTCTTCCACATCTAAAAAAAATTAGGAAAGGAAATATTATATTTATTGGTTCAGAGTCAGCATTAAAGGGCGGCAAGAATGGTAGCCTTTATTCAGCTGCCAAATTTGGATTGAGAGGTTTCTCTCAATCTATCAGAGAGGAGAGTTGTTCAAAAAATATTCATGTAAGTTTAATTAATCCTGGAATGGTAAGGACATCTTTTTTTAATAATTTAGATTTTATGCCCGGTGAAGATAAATCAAATGCAATTGAACCAGACGATATAGGAAAGATTATAATTGATATACTTTCTACTAGAAATGGATCTGTGATTGAAGAGATTAACTTATCACCTCTGAAAAAAGTAATTAAATTTTTATAATACTAGACAAAATTTTATTTGTTTTTCTCTCAAATTCTATGTTTATCTTTTTAGCTTCATCTATATTAATACTTTCAAATCGAATTTTTTGACCTATTTTTAAGCTTGGAATAAGTTCAAGATCACTACTAATTATTGTAGCTATTTTGGGGTAGCCCCCAATAGTGCCTCTATCAGGCAATAATACTATTGGCTCACCACTTAATGTAATTTGTATTGAACCAATTTGATTTCCATCTGAAAGCATGTCACGTCCTGCTATAGAATTTATTTTATTACCAGTAAGTTTTATACCCATTCTATTAATATCTTTAGTCACTTTCCAACTTGTTGATAAAAACTTATTGATTTCGTCATTAGTAAATTTATCCACATGGGGTCCGATAATTACTCTGAAGATTTTTACTTGATCGTGTGACTTGAATTTAGGAATTAGGCTTTCATGATATTTATGAATATTATTATTGAGAGGCAAATTCATATTATCTTCAAGAAAACCGCCTTTAAATCCCCCCATTATAACACTTGGATTTGTTGATTTACTTCCTAATACTTTAGTAACATTGAACCCTCCAGAAATAGAAAAAAGTGAGATTAAATTTTCATTTCCCGAATTAATTTTTATAATATCCTTTTCAAAAACCTTGATTGAACGGCCAGGTCTTATTTTAACGTTTCTGTTAATAATTTCTATACTAGATGAATTAGAACCTATTAATGAAACAAGTGCATTTTTAGCATTAACCTCTAATATTGGACCGCTTAGAAAAATTTCTAAAACAGCTTCCTCAATATTATTCCCGACAAGCTTGTTAACAATTTTCATTGCATTTTGATTTAATACTCCAGATGGAGGAACACCTTTATCTTGAAATCCAAATCTTCCTCTGTCTTGCAAACTAGTTGTTTGCCCACCTGAAACAACTCTAAGAAATGGATCTTTTTGGATGTCAGTCATTATGATTTATTTTTTTTATTCTTACTGGCGATATTTTATTTTTTTTATAAACATCTTCAAATTCTTCTCTGATTATTTTTTTGAAACTGATGTAATCACCAATTGAAAGTAAAATAGCTTCTTTTTTCCGCTGATCAAAAATATTTATTGGTGTTCTTCCAACTAAGTTCCATCCTCCAGGACTATTTTGAGGATATATTACAGATTGATTAATAGCTATTCCAACACTGCCTGAAGGTACTAAATTTCGAGGATTGCTTCTTCTTGGCATCTTTAGCTTACTATCAAGTTCTGTTAAAAAAGGAAGGCCGGGAAGGAAGCCCATCATGCTGACTTGATAAATTTGTTTTTGATGAGTTTCAATAACCTCATCTATTGATAAATTACAATTATCAGAAATAAATTGAAGATCTAACCCATATTTTTCATCGTAACATATTGGTATTTCCCAGCTTGAAGGGTATTTCTTATTATTATTATACTCGTCTATTTCTAATTGATCGACATACTGTATCAATGTTTCTAAATTGATTTTTGTTGGATCAAAAACTACCAGTAAATTAGAAAGACTAGGAATTAAATCTGTTATACCTTTAGGTCCTTTTTCTCTAAGACAGCTTAGTAAATTTTCAATATAACTTTTATTACTCCCCTTTGGGTAAAAGTGAATTCCAGTATCACCTGCTAATTGAAAATCAAATTTTTTCATGCCACAATCAAACTAATTTTATTAATAATATATGGGAAAAAAAATGAAATTGAAAATCAATTTAAATGCAGATGTTGCTGAGGGCTATGGAAGATGGACCATGGGAAATGATAAAGATATTATTAATGAAATTAATTCAGCAAATATAGCTTGTGGGAAGCACGCCGGCGATGAAAATATTATGAGCAATGTCATTTTGCTATGCAATGAAAGCAATGTTGATATCGGCGTTCATCCAGGTTTTTCTGATATTGAAGGATTTGGAAGAAGGAGATTAAATCTTTCTGAAAAAAATATAGAAAATTTAATTGCATACCAAACTGGAGCTTTACTAGGAATTGCTTCTACTCTAAATTCAAAAGTTACTCACATGAAACCACATGGCGCACTTAATAATATGGCTTGCGAGGATTTAAATCTGTCCAAAGCAATTGTAAGAGGATTTAAAGCTATAGACAAAAAACTGATTTTACTGGCACCTACAAACTCTGAGTTAATAAAGGCAGGTGACTACTATGGAATAGCATGCGTTGAAGAAGGCTTTGCTGATAGAGCCTATATGTCAGATGGAAATTTGAGTTCTAGAAGTTTAGAAGGTTCCTTAATAACAGATGTTCAAAAAGCTGTTCAGCAAGCAATTGATATTGCAAATGGTGAAAAAATAGAAACACTTGACGGTAAAAAAATTCATGTTCCAGCAAAAAGTATCTGTATACATGGAGATAAACAAGAAGCTCTTGATCAAGCTAAATCTATTAAACAAGGCCTAATAGACAATGGATTTGATCTGGTAAAATTGGCAGAGCTTGATAGCTAAAAAAGCGTTTTAATCTTTAATTTTTTACTNGTTTCACTGATTTCATNAATGAATTTCCCATATTCACAATTATCACTGTGTTTTGGTCTTTCTTCCAACCTTAAATTTTCATGAATTNTCTTTAGAGTAGTCTCTATCCAATTCAAATCACATTTATAAGGAATGAGAGTTATTTTAAACTCCATAAGAGCATGTGTTTCATTTAAAAAAGCATGGTCAGTAAATCTATCTCCATCACAATATAAAAAATAGCCAACATCATCAACGTCAAAACCTTTATTTCTCATTACCCAAATATACAGATCCATTTGACGCTTATATGCACCTTTCCAATAATCATTTAGATTAATTGGCCCATTATCACTTTTTTGTGATGTGCTTTTATAATCTACAATATGCAATTTATTNGTTTTGGTATTTAACCAAACATCATCAAGACCACCACCTATTCGTAGATTATTAATTTTGTCATCATAATGAAATCTATTCTCAGCTCCAAAATGCATACTTTGNGTCCAAAGCTCAAAATGTTCGTGTTGGTAAGGAATTAAATTAGGCAGACCCTGTTTTACTAAAAAAGGATGTGGTTTTTTTTGAAGCCTATAGTAATTAAAGTCTTTCTTTAAAAGTATATCAGTTGCCTCATTAATGTTAAAACCTGGAGTTGAAGGAAAATCTATTTTTTCTACCTGTTGCATATAAAAACAGGCAGGGCAATTGATGAAATTTTCTATTCTAGAGCGACTTAATTCATATGGCGCATTATTGTATTTATCGAATTTACCTCTATGCCTTGCCAAAATATTCTCAATCAAACTTCAAAGAGTTTACACCAAAACTTTTTGATGGTGCTGCAGTAGGTTTTGTGGGAAGTCCTAATTCTTTTGATCTATCAAATAATTTCAAACCTGAACCAAGCATTGAATTAAAAAACCACATCATTGCATTAGTAGTTTCAACAGGTCTTTCTCTTGTGATAAAATGCCCAGCATCAAGCACAAGAATTGCTTGCAAACCTGGTAAGTGTTTCTCCATACCTTCACAATATTCAAGTGGTTGCCTTGGATCATGTTCGCCATGAATATATAAAATAGGCATAGTAAATTTTGATAAATCTACAGGTTTGTTTTTAGGTATGTCTCTAAAGTATCTTGGAACAGCATCTCCAATACCAGGATGTGAAAAATCTTCTATTATTTCATTTATCTCAGTTTCATCCGGAATTAATTCTGGCTTACAAGAACTTTCAAACCATACTTTTACGTAAGCTTCAGATTTATTCATCAATTTTGCAGCTAATTCAGGATTTTCAGAATTCCATTGATGGTGTAAAGAATTTCGCGGGTCATAATTATGTAAAGAAAGACAACACCTAACGTATCTGTTTACTCTTTCAGGGGCTTGATCAATTATATTATCACTAATTGCCACACCCCAATCATGACCAGCAAGCCTAAAGGTATCAATCTTTAAATAATCAAGTAAATCCAATATCTCAGAGGCTACCTTATTCATTGAGTAATCCCCCTCACTTTTATCTGAAAGTCCATACCCTTTTAAATCAATTGCATACACTTTAAATTGACTTGCTAATTTAGGAATTTGATGTTTCCAACATCTCCAACTTTCTGGAATACCATGAAGCAATACAACAGCTTCTCCATCACCAGCCTCAGCCCAATGCCAATTAATATTATTTACTGTTGCAGTTTTTGTTTCTATTTCCATAAAATATATTTAATTTCGAAATCTTAGGTTTTTTCTACTCAAGTCATTAACTGTTTTGCAACCCATTAATTTCATATCTCTTTCTAATTCATTTCGCATTTGATTAAGAACTCTCTCAACACCAGCCTGCCCTGCAGCAGCAAGCGCGTAAAGGTATAGCCTGCCACCAGAACATGCTTTGGCACCAAGAGAAAGTGCTTTCAAAACATGTGTGCCTCTTTGGATACCTCCTTCACATATAACATCAATTTTATCACCTACTGCATCAACTATTTCAGCCAACTGATCAAAAGGGGATCTTGATCCATCTAATTGACGTCCTCCATGATTCGAAACCATTATCCCAGTACAACCTATATCAACTGCTTTTTTTGCATCTTCAACACTCATTATACCCTTTAAGGCAAAATGGCCATTCCATTGCGAACATAACTTTTCTGCATCACTCCAGTTCATTGACTGATCAAGCATTGTTGAAAAATATGAACCAATTGAAGTCATTACGTTTGTGCCCTCTTTAACGAATTCTTGTAGATGTGGTAATTCAAATTTCTCATGAGTTAAATAGTTAAAAGTCCACATCGGTTTTATTAAAAAATCTAGAAGACTGTAGATATTAAAATTAGGCGGAATAGTAAATCCAGTTCTCAAGTCACGTTCTCTATTACCTCCAGTTATAGTGTCAACAGTTAAAGCAAGAACATCAAAGTTTTGTGCTTTTGCTCTCTCAAGCATATTTGTATTAAGCCCTCTGTCTTTATGAAAATAAAACTGAAACATTTTCGGTGTTTTAATAAGGGCATTAATTTCTTCAACACTTACTGTACTGAGAGATGATATACCAAACATAGTTCCATATTTTTCTGCAGCTTTTGCAACAGCCCTCTCTCCTTCATGGTGGAACAATCTTTGAACAGCTGTTGGAGCACAATAAATAGGCATATCAATTGTTTTTCCAAAAATTGTAGTCTTGAGATCAATGTTTTCAACACCAGCCAAAACATTTGGCACTAAGTCAATATCATTGAATGACTGAGTATTTCTTTGATAAGTTATTTCATCATCTGCTGCTCCATCGATGTAATTAAAAACTGGTGATGGAAGTCTTTTCTTAGCTAAAAGCCTAAAGTCTTGAAAATTATGGCATTGGTCTAGTCTCATTTATTTAGTTTCCTCTTCGCCTTCTACAATTACTAAAGTCCTTTCCATTCCATCTCCTAATACACCGAGCGCTTTTTTATATTCATCACTTTCNTAAGCTGCTTTCGCTTTTTCATACGATGGAAACTCAATTATAACATTTCTCTCATATTCAATTCCCTCTTTTGTTGTAAACCTTCCACCCCTAGCTAGATATTTCCCACCAAATTTTTTGTTAGCTGCTGCAGCTAAAGGTTTGTAATTTTCTGATTTCTGTTGATCCACAATATTTGCACGACCAATTATGTAGCCCTTCATTATGCCCTCCTAAAATGAATTTATTTTAATATACCTTCTCCCTCAGAGACATTTACTTTTGCCATTGCCTGCTCTCTCAATCCCTGCATAGCTTTTATTGTATCTAAATTTGAGCCAGCATTTTTTCTATCAGTAAAAATTTCAACAATAAAACCAGCATTTTCGGCTGATTTAAATAAAAATCTTTTATGATTTTCATTGTTTAACTTTGAACCAATCGCCTCCACAACAGACCACAAAGATGGTGCGAGTAATGTAAATGAAATGATCCTACCATACATTATTCTAGACCAGCTCCTTGCCTAGCTGACACAAAAGATGAAATGCCATCATGTCCAATTTGGAAAATATCTCTCATTTCACCACTGTTAAAAGCTCTAAAGGCATTTATTTTTTCAAAAGTACCTGATGCATAAACCATTTGAACACCTCCGTGTAGCTTCATCTCATTATTAGGATCTGCCTCAACTATTGCAACAAAATCATTCTCTGGATTAGATGGTATAAATAAAAACTCTTTAAGCTCAATACCAAAGCCTTGAAGCATAGGCTCTACTACTTTCATTCTGTCTTGTGGAGTATGTATCATACCTTCTGAAAATTGTGAGGAATACCTTCCCATTAAAACATATTTTGCCATTATTTTCCTTTCAATATGAACCAGTATTTACAACCATACACTAAAGTTTTTTTAAAATTAAATTAATAATTTTCAATTCAATTAATTATAAAATCTGTTAATCAAATTCTATTCTGAAACTTCATTGTTTATTATGAAATTAATTATTTTATAATAAAACAATGTTTGATTTTATTCTGAAAATTTTATTTATTTTTTTATGGGCCAGTGCGTTTGTTGCAGCAAAACTGGGTTTAAGTGATGCAGGACCTTTTAGTATGCTAGCTGTTAGGTTCATTATTGTAAGCTTTTTATTTGCATTAATTGTATTAATTTTCAAAGCCAAATGGCCTAAAATCACAGATATACCAAATATAATTGTTGTTGGCATTCTATTGCATGGGTTTTATTTAGGGGGTGTTTTTTTCGCTATTTCAAAAGGTACTTCAGCTGGTTTATCTTCTTTAGTTGTTTCCATACACCCTATTCTAACCTGTTTTCTTGCAGTAATTTTGATCAAAGAAAGTATTACAATTGAAAAATGGATAGGGATTTTTCTTGGTTTTTTTGGAATGATTATAGTAATTTGGCCACGGCTAGGTGGGGAGCTTCCATTAATTGGATTTATATCATGCTGTGTAGCATTAACAGCAATTTCATTTGGAACAGTAATACAAAAACGCTATCTAGAACATATGGAAATACTTGGAGGCAATACAATACAAGCTATATCTGCAGCTATATTTTTTGCTTTAGCTCTTAATTTTACAGAGCCTTTTAAATTTAACCTTACAATAGATTTATTCATTTCTATGTCTTGGCTTATTTTAATGGTTTCAATTGGAGCTATATCTATTTTAATGTTGTTAATTAGCAGAGGAAAAATGTCTAGTACAGCTAGTCTATTTTTTTTAGCACCGCCGGTTTCTGCTATCTTAGGGTATTTTATTTTTAAAGAAGAATTAAATACGTTTGGTATCATTGGATTTATAATTACATGTACTGGTGTTTGGTTAGTAAATAGAGAAGTCAAAAAATATTAAGCTTTTTAACATGTTCATTTTAATTTATTTCTATAATTAAGAGAGTTATAAATTAGATATGCAAAATATTAATACTGTTTCCATTTTAGAAAAACTGATTTCTTATCCAACTGTAAGTAAAGATGCCAATATAGAATTGATATATTATATTGCTGACCTAATAAAATGTGACAGGGTTAAACCAAAGATTATAAAAAATGAAGAAAAGACCAAAGCTAATTTATTTGCATATATAGGCCCAGAGAAATCCGACGGAATAATGTTATCTGGGCATACTGATGTTGTTCCTGTAGATGGTCAAAACTGGGAAAAGCCTCCATTTAAATGCACCTACGAAAATGGCTTATTTTATGGAAGGGGCACAGCTGATATGAAGGGCTTTGTTGCATCAGCGGTTAATGCATTTATTAAAGCTAAAACCTTAAATTTACAAAAACCTCTTTACCTTGCGCTTTCATATGATGAAGAAGTCGGATGCATTGGTGTAAGGTCACTTATAGATTTGATCAAAGGTTTTAANTTTAAGCCTGAGATGTGTATCGTAGGCGAACCCACACTCATGTCAATTGCTACTGGCCATAAGGGTAAAACGGCTTTAAGAGCTGAGTGTGAAGGTGTTGAAGCTCATTCTGCGCTTGCTCCGAAGGGTACTAATGCCATTCATCTCGCATGTGATTTAATTTCTGAAATTAGAGATCTGCAAAATGAAATATCACAAAATGGGGTAAAAGATTATGATTATGACATCCCTTATACAACTTTACATGTTGGAAAGATCTCAGGTGGTGTTGTTCTAAACATTGTCCCTAACTATGCAGCTGTAGACTTTGAGATAAGAAATCTGGCAGAAGATAAACCTTCTGCAATTTTATCAGAATTAAAAACAAAAATTTCAAAGCTTTTAGTAAAAGTAAGAAACAAAGCTCCTAATGCAAATATAAAAATAAATATTACCAATCAATACCCTGGTTTAAACACAAATATTAATTCTGAAATTGTGTCTTTTGTTTCTTCTCTAACTGGAAAGAATAAAACCATCAAAGTAGCTTTTGGTACAGAGGGCGGACTTTTTGACGAGAAACTCGCAATTCCAACTGTTGTTTGTGGACCTGGCTCAATGGATCAAGGACATAAACCTGATGAATTTGTAAGCGAAGATCAATTAATGTTATGTGATCAAATGCTTGAAACCCTTTTACACAGACTGTCTTAGAAGCTAAATGTCTCCAGGCACACCGTAACTAGGAGCCTGTGAAGGGTCTACAGCTCTTAAAATATAATCATTCATTTGGGGTTGGTAAGATACCCATAATTCAGCAAGCTTTTCTACAGGGCATTTCTCACTCCAATCGACCCGTAAATCTACCAGAGGCCATTGATGCTTATCCGCAACTAAAATTGCTGAAGAATGAGTTGGGCCTTCCTCCCCACCATGATTTATCCCAGCCTTCAATGCTAAAATTAATCTTTCAGCTAAGTGAATGGTTTTATTGTTCTCAAAGTTACTCACCATTTCTTGAGTAAGGCTTTCTTTTAATAAAAGATTACCAGCTGCAATACAGGATTTTCCAGTTGATACTGAATTTTTACCCAAAATATTCTTGCCAGTAAAACTAGCAGTTTTACCATTGCTGTCTACCGCTGCGACCTGACGATACTCAATATTATCTCGGATTTCCAAAACCTTATCTATAGCTTTAGAAGGAGACAATCCCCTTTCCATTTGATCTAAGACCTCATTTCCTATACTTGGGTCAGTAACATTTTGAGTAGTAACGGCACCAACTTTTGCTCTCACCCAAGGACATCTACTTCCAACAGCAATACTTGAAGTGGTTATTGCGACACCCGACATTCCAGTCTCTTCACAGAAACCTACAATAGAGAAGGTCATTCNTATCTCCTTTAATTAATTTGTTAATTTTTTAGCAATATATTGTGTAAACTCATGATTTTCCCTTTCTAACCAACTTAGTGGACCTGGCGATCCCAATGGCGAGTTTACACCTTTACATATTCCTTCAACTACAAAACGATCTTCATTTTGGACTTCATATAAAATCCTTTTTGTTTCTTCCAAAAAAACTTCTGGGTTATCCTGCGCTTCCAAAACTTCTGGTGCAATTGCAGCTCCAAATTTGATCTTTACCTTATCTGTGCCATTCGGCTGCAAAGACAAATACCACAAGTGATCAGGTGCAAGTGAAAACATATGACTTGGAAAAATAGTTGGCAGTATTGAAGTATGCCTCCATTTGCCAGTTAGAGACTTATTGCTTGGGTGAGCCGTTCCAACAATTGCGTCTTCATTTTTTGTAAATGTTTGATAGGTAAAAAAATCATAGGATCCTTTTGAGTCAAATTCAGTATCCATTACATTAAAGTACGGCCCAATAGTACCTTGATGGGCTACAGGCAAGTGGTAACCTTCCATAAAATTTTCAGTAAGTATTTTCCAGTTTGTGTTCCATTCATGCTCTTCAGAAATTATATTAATGTAGTTTTCCATTTTATATGGTGTAACCATAGTCTGTAAGCTCTTAAGATTTTCAGATAAACTCTCTGGGTTTTGATTTAATGTTACATAAATCCACCCCAAAAAAATCTCTGTTTTCAACTCAGGTAATTTTAGGTGGTTTTTCTCAAAGCATTCAGTCTTATCCATATATTTTGCCTTGACCAAATTGCCATCAAGGTTATAGGTCCAAGCATGATAAGGACAAGTAAAATTTTTTTTATTTCCTTTGCCATCAACTATTTTCATCATTCTATGAAGACAGATATTTGACAAAACTTTTATATTTTTATTTTTATCCCTTAAAACTATTAAAGGTTGCTTTCCAAGTTCAAATGTAAAGTAATCTCCTACTTCTGGTATTTCATTTTCTCTTCCAACACAAATCCATTCTTTAGAGAATATTAGGTCTTCCTCAAGATTTAATATTTCATTTGATGAATAAAGTTCTTTAGGCATGGCAGTGGCATTTGTTAAATCTTTGGACGCAAGATTTTTAAGATCATTTAAAACTGAATTGTGCATTATATTTTCCTAAGCAAAGTAAAAAAATTAATCTGGTATTACTGCAGTAACTTCGATTTCCACAAGCCAATCAGGCCTTGCTAGAGCTGGCACCACTAGTCCTGTAGAACAAGGATGCACACCTTTTAACCATTTTCCCATCTCCTGATAAACTTCTTCTCTATAACGAATATCTACTAAATAAACAACAATTCGGCAAACGTGATCCATACAGCTTCCAGCTTCTTTTAACAAAAGATCAATATTTTCCATCGTTTTTCTTGTTTGTAATTTGGGGTCACCTACATACAATGTTTCTCTTGTTTCAAGATCTTGTGAAACCTGCCCCCTCAAAAAAACATTTGTCCCTTTTGCCACCACAGCCTGTGATAAGTCATTATCAAGTTTCTGCTCAGGATATGTCTCTTTAGTATTGAATTTTCTAATTCTTAAATGTGCCATTTACTACCACCTAATTTATATTTACAAAAAGATACTTTTCATTAATCATTATTTTAAAAGCTATAAATTTACAACGAGTAAATGGAATAAATCTATGTCAAAAAATGGGATAAATTTTGAAAATTACTGGAAAGACGGTTACATCTTCCCAATTGAGATCTTCTCAGAAAAAGAGGCTTTATCTTATAGAAATAAATTAGAAAAAATAGAGAGAGACTTCGAATTTGAAGGCAGTCTTCCACTCTCTTTAAATACATATAAAAGAATTAATTCCCAATGCGTCATCCCAATGGCATGTGAAATAGCTCTTAACAAGAAAATTTTAGATGCTGTTGAAAATGTTATCGGAAAGAATATTTTAATTTGGTCAGTTGAGTTCTTTATTAAGGAACCAAAAAGCAAGTCTATAGTCTCAATGCATCAGGACTTAACTTATTGGGGATTAGATAACAATGAATATCAGGTAACAGCATGGTTAGCATTATCCATCTCCAACAAAAGCTCTGGTTGCATGGATTTTGTAAAAGAAAGCTTTAAAAATCCTATTCTTCCACATCATGATACATTTAGTAAAGATAACCTTCTATCAAGAGGACAAGAAATCAAAGTTGATATTTTAGAAAAAGACAAGGTTCATATAACCCTAAAGCCTGGAGAAATGTCTTTACACCACGGTTTAACCATCCATGGATCAGGACAAAATATTTCAAATGACAGAAGAATTGGAATTGCTATTAGGTATCTAAATCCAAAAATAAAACAAATACATGCAGATAAAGATTATGCCATTTTAGCTAGAGGTGAGGACAAATATAATCACTTTATGAAATATGAGCCACCTACTTCATTATTTTCAAAAAAAGATCTAGACTTCCATTTACATTTAAGAAAAGTTCAATCTAAAGCTCTTACAAAAGGATCTAGAAAAGGTGTCAATCTTTACCAGGGTAATAGAGAAATTGCTTAAATGCTTGAATAATATGTTAATGATAACTAACTTAAAATATGAAAAAAATCTCAGAAGTACGAAAATTATGGAATTATAGTCCAGAGGAGCCAATTAATTACAATCCTCTATTTGATTGGCCAATTAAGCCTGTCAAAATTTTTAATTGGATGGTGAGACGCTGGATAAGTATCTCACGTTTCCTCATGTTTATCTTACTGGGTTTTGCGATCTACCATTATTTGACACCAAGCCTTCTAACAATGGAGAACTTTACTTTAGACTGGGTACTTATAATATTCCTTCGTAATACGGCGCTTTTGTTTTTAATAGCAGGTTCTCTGCACCTGTACTTACACGTCTATAAAATTCAAGGTGACAGGTTTAAGTTTCTCAAAAAAGAAATGTCAACTAACAATAAAAATTTTAAATTTAATAATCAAGTCTATGACAACATGTTCTGGAGTATTGCAAGTGGAGTGACAGTTTGGACTGCTTATGAGGTTTTGTATCTAACTTGCGTTGCAAACGGATGGGTTAATATTATATCATTTACAGACAGTCCAATTCAATTTTTTGCCTGGATTTTGTGCTTTCCATTAATTCGAGGAACTCATTTTTATTTTATTCACCGCCTATTGCATCACCCATTCCTATTCAAACATGTCCATATTACACATCATAGAAATGTTAATACTGGTCCTTGGTCAGGCATCTCAATGCATCCCATTGAAAACGTTATCTACCAATCCTCTCCTCTGATCCATTTTATAATCCCATCTGATCCAGTTGTCGTTGTTATCCACCTGATTTTGGTGACTTTGAACCCTGCATTCACTCATTCAGGATTTGAAAAGGTTATGAATAAAGAAACCAAAATTTTGGATTCTGCTGACTTTCACCACCAGTTGCACCATAGATACTATGACTGTAACTATGGTAATATGGATGTACCACTTGACGTTTGGTTAGGAACACACCACGACGGAACAGAAGAAGCAACCAAAAATCTTCGCATGAAAAAACGTAATGCAGTTATCTGAGAAAAGTACAATCAAAGATTAATTAATATAACTAAATAAGGTTTAAAATCTTCTTTTTTTTATTATTAGGAAAAAGGAATATTATTAATAATGCCTTCTGTAATCTTATTATCACCTAATTGAACTTCAATTATGTTCCCTTCATCCCAGAATTCTATATCAATCATTGACAAACCTGTATTTTTTTTAATTCTTGGATTATAGATGCCCGATGTTATTTGTCCTATTTTATTCCCTTTTTTTGATAAAACTGGGAAAGGTTTTGCACATGGAGGGCAAGGCACACTATCAAAGAGAATACCTTTAATTCTTTTTTTCACACCTTCACTTTTAATTTTTTCAAGGGAGTTTTTCCCAATATAGGTATGATCTGTGTCAGTGCTTAAAAATTTATCAAAATTACATTCAAATGGATTATTTTGGATTGTAAATTCATTTCCATATGATAACAAACCTCCCTCAATTCGTTCAATTAAGTTTGGACAGCCAGCTGTAATATTAAATTGTTTTCCAGCNTNCCATATNACNTCCCATANTTTTGAACCNAAGNTAAAACCATTTAAGTAAACTTCAAAACCTCCTTGCTTACTGTATCCTGATCTCGCAATTAATTGCTTCGAGCCTAAAAAATCAAAGAATTTAAAATTAAAAAATTTAATTTCTTTAATTTTATCTCCAAAAATACTTGCCATTAATGCTTCTGCTTTCGGACCTTGTATTGCTAAAGGATAAACATCAGGCTCTAAAATTTTGACGTTATAATTAAAACCGTAAGCTAACCCCTTTGTCCATAAAAGCACATCAGAGTCAGCAATAGATAACCAAAAATGGTTATGTTCTAATTTAAGCAATACAGGGTCATTAATCATTCCAGCGTTTTCATCAAGTAAAGGTATGTAAAGACATTGACCAATTTTCATATTACCAATATATCTAGGTGTCATAATCTGTACTAATTTTTCAGCATCAGGGCCTATGATTTCAACCTGACGCTGACAGGAAACATCCCAAATTTGAACATTCTCTCTTAAATGCCAATAATCTTCTTCTACAGTTTTATTAAAAAGCTTTGGTAATAGCATGTGATTAACAACTGTAAACCCTGATACACCACAACCCTCAACTTTATCAGTATAAGGGGTTCGCCTAATACGCCTTGACATGTTTAAACCAGATCCGCCCATTTAACTCATCATTCTGACCACCAAACTGAATAACCATTTGGAGAAATTATTAAAGGTATATGATACTTTTTATTATCATCCTTCATTTTAAAACGAATTACAACATCTGATATTATTCTATCTTTCCATTTGTCTGGATTTTTTTTCTTAAAATAATCTTCTGTCGCGATGACCATCTCAAATTCGCACGACCTGTAAAGTTTTATTTCAATATTCTCACTTAACCTTCCACCTTCATCAGTATAAGTTTTTAAAATTATTTTTGATGTATTTCTATCTAGGTTTGATAAAGTGATTTTTACATCACCTGCATGTTCGCCTGTGATGGCATTAAGCAGATGTGAAGATAGTGTTGCCATTTTAAATAATCACTCTATTGAAGCTTTATCTCTTTTGTTTGTTGTAGCAAGAACAATTGGGCTAATAACACCTTTTGCCTTGACGTTAATGCACGCTGTCTTTCCACTTTTGATAGCCCTTTTGAGCGCAGGAATAAGTTCTTCTCTTTTTGTCACAAGCTCACCATAACCACCAAGACCCTCAAACATTGTATGAAAGGGTATATCACGAAAATCGGTTGCAAAATGTTTACCACTTTCAAATAATCTTTCCTGCTGTTGCGAAATACAATCTAAACCGCCATTATTATCAACAACAACAATTATCGGTTTATTCTCTTGAAATGCAGCTTCAACAGATAGACCCCCAGATAAGAAAGCCCCATCTCCACTTATNAGTATTACATTTGAATTTGGATTTGTATTCTTTGCAGAAATTGCAAAAGAAACACCTACACCTAACATACTAAATGTTCCAGGATGAAGAATGCCTCCTAATTTTTTTCCTTTCCAACCAGCAATATTTATTGCTATTTCTGACCAAAAATGTGTATTGCCACCATCAATAACCAACCAGTCGTCTTCACCCATAACTTCCTGAACATCCAAACTNAATTGAAGAGGGTGTATCTTTTCGCCCTTTAACTTAGCTTCACTAGTTTCCTTTTCTAATTCATTAAGTGATGTTTCTACCCATTCTTTTCTCTTAAGTTTATTCAACTCAAACCAATTCTTACTTAATTTCCATTTGCCATTTTTTTTCAAATCAAGCAAAGCATTAAAAAAAGGCTCTGGGTCAGATAAAAGCAATATATCTGCAGCCCTATTAAATTCAATTTCTTCATGAGAGCCATTTANGCAAATCAACTTTGTAGTGTCTGGAAACAAAGGAGGATTACCAAAGTTCATTTGATTATCTAACCTTCCACCTACCATTAGAACTAGATCAGATTCATGTAAAGCAAATTTGGATGGTGGGTATTGATGAATGTCTGCTAAGCCCATATATGCGTTGGCTTCTTCTCCCAAAAGTTTTTGATGATAGGGTATATTAAAGATAGGTATATTTAATTCGTCTCCAACTTTCTCTAATCCTTTTTCATTTTTTGACCACCAAACTCCATGTCCACCTATCAGAATAGGTTTTTCAGCATTCAAGCATAAGTCTTGTATTTTTTGTAATTGATTTGGATCAGGCCAAGCTTTGGCTAATGGCATGACTGACTGACGAAATGGCCTCTCTTGAAGTCCAGTATCTTCATTATAAGATGAAAACATAATGTCAACTGGAACACTTAAATGAACAGCTCCCGGATAGCCATTTGTAGCTATCTTATATGCTTTATCGACAAATTCTCTTATTCTGTTCCCATCTGTAATACTAGCGCTATATTTTGTTAAAGGAGCAGCTATTGAGACGTCATCAATTTCTTTAAAGCCACCTGATCCCTGTCTTTTTAGAGTGCTTGATCCAGTTATAAATATGATGGGAGATCGCTCACCCCACGCTTCCATCATTGAAGGGACAGCATTTGCAAAACCTTCAGGGCCAACTAAACAAACAGATGGCTTTCTAGTAATTCTCGTATGGCCATCTGCTAAGTGTCCAGCAATCTGTTCATGCGGGCAATTAATAACACTTACTTGACATTCCATGAAACCCTCTAGTGCNGGATTNCAAAAACCTCCAGATAGTGTAAATACATTTTCAATACCTTTATCNCGCAAGGCACGTGCTATTANAGATCCNCCCCTGATTTTTTTCTCNNNACNCATAATAATNCTNANNTACAACNNNAANTTTAAACTATNCATAACNAATATTTTCAAGTAAATTTTTTGATAATATCTTTCGTGAAACATNTTTAATATCCGTNAATCCTACCAACCCTAAAGCAGTGCTTAACTCNTTTTCAATAATTTGNAATATTTTGATTAAGCCAGGATGACTATCTGCCCCAAGACCATACATTAATGGTCTCCCAATCATTACAAAATNTGCTCCTAATGCNAGCGCTTTTAAAATATCACTGCCNCTTCTAATNCCACTGTCAATTATTAATGGAAATTTAGCACCTACTGCTTGACGAATTTTTGGCAAAGCATTTATGGAAGGTGGAGCACAATCTAATTGGCGACCACCATGATTGGATATATAAATTGCGTCTACACCGTAATTTTTGATTTTGATTGCGTCATCTTCATTCATTACTCCTTTAACAATCAAATGTCCTTTCCATTTNTCCCTTAACATTTTAAGAGTGTTCCAGTCNATTTTACCTCTACTCTCACCTCTAACAAACCTCTTGCCAGATTTNGAAGTTACATAATTCATATTTGTGGGAGCGCCATGATAAAGAGTTCTTAATGACCAGTTAGGATGAGTAGCAAAGTCAATAAAATTTTTAATACTCATTCTAAAAGGTATATCAAAGCCATTTCTATTGTCTCTTGATCTCCTTGCAAGGATTGGTACATCTACGGTTAAAATAATTGTTTTATATCCACAATCTTGAGCTCTATTGAGTAAATCCAAAACAAAATCTTCATCTTGGCCAATGTATAATTGAAACCAGGCAAGACCATTAGATAACTCATATATTTTTTCTAAACTAGTTGAAGCTGCCATAGACGAGCAAATAGGAATATTATTTTTAATTGCTTCTTTTGCAAGCATAGTATCTGCATTTGGCCAAGTAAGATTGCACATTCCCATAGGTGCAAAACCAAATGGCAAACCATACTCAGTATCTAGAAATTTAGTTTTTAGAGATCTTTCTTCTACGTTTATTAAAACTCTTGGTTCAAGTTTAATATTCTCATATGCTTTGTTGTTATTAATGGATAGAAACTCATTTCCGGAAGCCCCATCAACAAAATCAAAAACAAGTCTTGGCAATCGCCATTTTGCTAGTTCTCTTGCATCATCAATACTAAAAATTTTCTGACTTGGATAAGGGATTTTATTCTCTTTCAATTTTTTATAATTAATTGATAATTAGTATTTTTTTATTGTTCAAGATTTTTTATATTTGTTTGGTCAATAAAATAAGCACTGTGATTTTTCCTTGCAGTAAAAACTTTTTTTATTTCACCATTAATAAAAAGAACGCCAACGCCATCATCTATTACAATTCCTGGAGGCATTATCCCATTTCTAATTTTTTTCTGCAAAACCTTTACTCTTTCCGGTTCTGATGATGCATGAGGGGTACAACTTAAATTTATTAAACCTATACCTTTTAAATGAGTGAATTTTTTATTTAAAGAATTTGACAAAATATTTTCAAACCAACAAACGGCACCTGCACTAACTCCACATAATATAATTCCATTAGAATATGCCCTCCTAAATATATTTGTTAAGTTATTTTTTTTCCATAATTCAAGCATAAAATATGTGTTCCCACCACCAACATATATTATATCATTAGATAAAACCCATTCTTCAAAACCAATTATTTTCTTTAATAATTCAAAATGTGATAATTTGTGTGTTGTTTTTTTGAACCTTTCATAAAAAAGTTCAGTTTTTTCATAATTATCTTTACTAGCCGTGGGTAAAAATCCAATTTTTAAAATTTCTTTATTTTTAATTGATAAAATAAAGTTATCTAGACTTTTGTCTTTTCTATGAGTGAAACCACCGCCACCAATTGCAAAAATATATTTATTTATATCTGACATTTAAAATTATAAATTTTTTGAAATACAGTTAACTCTAACTTCATTTTATTTTTAATGAAATTAAATATTAATTGGTTTCCTGAGTGGGATTTGTCCCAATTAGAAGGATAATATATTTTGTGGTTTAAAACCCAAAATAATTATGAAATAAAATTAGTAATATATAAATATAATATTTATCTGGAAGGAAATTATTATTATGAAAAACTTTATTAAAATAATATTTATTTCAGTTTTTTCTCTAATTATTTCTTTTTCATATTCATATGCTTCAAGTGGAGTTTTTAAAGTTTCACATGATCTTGGATTTGGGAAAGATACAAACTTGGACCCTATTACAAAAGGCCGCTTATTCCAAGTTATAGAAAAAACTATGAATAGATTAGTCAGAAATGATCTTAATGGAGTACCATCTCCATCACTTGCTACGTCTTGGAGTGCCAATGCTGATGCATCAGAATGGACATTTAATCTTCGAAAAGGAGTTAAATTTCATGATGGCTCAGACTTTGATGCTGAGGATGTTAAATTTTCATTAATGAGAGTTAGTGCCAATAAGTCTCCTGCAGCAAAAGGTATAAGTATGATTGAATCAGTGGAGGTTGTTGATTCTCATACTGTTAAGATGAAACTTAGTACATCATTTGCAGATTTACCTCTAAACCTAACTGACTATAGACTTAGAATGTTGCCATCTGGTTCTGAAGATACAATAGCAAAAACTGGGATTGGTACTGGCCCATTTATGGTCGATAAGTTCGATGCTGAAGGAACAACAATACTAAAAGCAAATCCTGATTACTGGGAAGGAGCGCCTGGGGTTGCTGAAGTTCATATAATTGCAATTTCAGACTCACAAGCTAGAGTTCAAGCCCTGTTATCTGGTCAAATTGATATGCTAAGAGTCATTGACTACAAACAGAAACCAATTTTTGAAGGTAACTCAAAATTTAAGCATCATGTAATTCCTACCGGAAACTGGAGAGGCATGGTGATGAGAACAGATTTAGAGCCTTTTAAAGATGCAAGAGTAAGAAAAGCCGTAAGAATGGCTGTTGACAGACAAGCATTAGCAGATCTTGTAACTGGTGGTGCAGCTGAAGTTACTTGTGATCATCCAGTTATGAAATCAGACCAATACAGAGCTGATTTAAGTTGCCCTCAAGATATTGAAGGTGCAAAGAAACTATTAGCTGATGCTGGATATCCAGATGGTATTGAATTTACAGTATACCCAAGTAGTCTTGAGCCTACATGGACACCTATTGCTGAAGTAGTCCAGCAACAAGTTGCTGCTGCCGGTATCAAAGTAAATATTCAAGTTGTTCCTTCTGATGGATATTGGAATGATATTTGGCTTAAAAAGCCTGTTGCAATGACTAGATGGAACCAAAGACCTGCAGACCAAGCACTTAATGAAATTTATCATAGTAGTGCTAAATGGAATGAATCATTATATAAAAATGCTGCTTTTGATTCACTCCTCGGTATGGCTAGAAAGGAACTTGATTTTGAAAAGAGAAAAGCTATGTATCAAGCTGCTCAAAATGTTTTATGGGAAGAAAGTGGAACACTAATACCCTACACCGTAAGCAAATTAATTGTTACAACAGCAAGAGTTAATAATCTTGACGAAGTTGAAAACTGGTCAGTTAGATGGCACAAAATTACAGTTGATTAAAATAAAATCTTCATAGACCGCTTATGCGGTCTATGACCTTAAAATCTCTTATTAAGTTTTCAAAGAATGTTTTTATTAATTCTGAAAAGATTGGGCCTTGGTTTTATTACGATTTTTCTAGTCTCTGTTATTATTTTTACTGGTGTAGAAGTTCTTCCTGGGGATGCATGCACAGCTTACCTAGAAAGAGAAGCAAAAGGTGAATTATTAGAAATCTGCAGAGAACAACTTGGATTAAATACACCTGCAATTGAAAGATATCTTTCATGGAGTTATAATGCCTTGTATGGTGATTTGGGCTACTCTTTGAGTGGTGAGAAACCTATTAATGAAATAATTAGTGTTCGAGTAAGAAACTCCCTAATTTTAGCTGTAACAGCAATTTTGATTGGTATTCCTTTAGCAATAATCCTAGGTATTGTTACTGCTCTGTGGAGAGATAAATTTCCTGATATTTTTATTTCAACTTTTGCAATATTTTCTATGACGATACCTGAATTTATAAGTGCAACAATATTAATATTAGTGGTTGCAATATGGCTTAATTGGCTTCCAGGTATTGTAATCGTCTCATCCAATTCGACTGTTTTAGAATTATTGCCCAATATTATCTTACCTGTCATCGCAATATCTATGGTTATGACAGCTCATATGCTTAGAATGGTCAGATCAAACATTATTCAAGTTATGTCGAGTGATTATGTGCAAATGGCAAAATTGAAAGGAGTTCCTTACTGGAAGATGGTATTTATTCATGTTTTACCTAATGGTTTGCTCCCAGCCATAAATATAATCGCGCTTACAATAGCGTGGCTACTTGGAGGTGTTGTTGTCACAGAGGTAGTTTTTAACTATCCAGGATTAGGAAGGCTTGTTATTGAATCAATTTCGGATAGAGACCTGCCTGTAGTTCAAGCATTAGCTTTAATTCTTGCTCTTATTTATGTTGGTGTAAATTTAATTGCAGATCTTTTAACCTTAGTTGTTAATCCTAGACTTCGGACACTTCAAATTAGGAAGTAAAATTAAAAATAAATTATGGTTAGTCAAAATCAAATATCAAAATTAAAAAGAGTATCAGAAGTACTTATTTCAATTTTTTCTAGACCTTCAGGCATGATCGGTTTCTCAATTGTAATTTTACATATAATTATTGCAATCATAAGTCCACTTATTGTTCCGTATGATTATAAAGAGATTAATTCATTAATAATGTTAAGGCCCCCAAGTGAAGAGTTTATTTTTGGAACGGATCAACTTGGCCGTGATGTTTTCACTCGAACACTTATGGGTGGAAGAGTTGCTCTATTAGTCACTTTTTTTGGAACACTTATAGCAGTCGCATGGGGTGGGTTTGTCGGTATTTTTTGTGGACTAGTTGGTGGAAGAATTGATGATATTGTCATGAGAGTTATAGATGCTTTTCTTGCAATTCCGTGGATACTGGCAATGCTATTGATTGTTGTTATTCTTGGGACTTCAACTCAGGTTCTAATTCCAGCATTAGGTTTCTTTTATGGAAAAGGTATCGTGAGAGTAGCCAGAGCAGCTACACATGATGTAATTGCAAGAGACTTTATAATGGCAGCAAAGGCAAGAGGTCATAGCAATTTCTCTATTATATGGAATGAATTATTACCAAATGTAAGAGACGCTATAATGGTTGAAGGAGCAATGAGATGGTCTTGGATGCTCTTAGCTTTTAGTTCGTTGTCATTTTTAGGGTTTGGAGTTAGCCCTCCTACTCCAGACTGGGGACTAATGATTTCAGAAGGAAGGGGTTTGATGTCTTTTGCATATTGGTCTGTTATTGCGCCTATAGTCGCATTAAGCTCACTAATAATCGGAATTAATCTTTCAGCTGATGCATTTGCAAAAGCACTTGGAATTGATCGAACTCAAAAAGCACCAGTTTAAATGAGTGATAAAATTCAAACAATTGAAAACTTATCAATTGGATTTAAAAGCCAAAATGGTAGACGAAGTTTCTATTTTAAAAGATATTTCAACACATATCAACAAAGGGGAGACTGTTGGTATTGTAGGTGAATCTGGTTCTGGGAAAAGCACACTGGCTCTTGCAATGATGGGTTACACAAAACAAGGGCTCTNCACGATATCTGGTCAATGTTTATTTAAATCAAAAAACTTATTAAATATGACAGATCGTGACCTTGAAAAAATTAGAGGTAAAGAGATAGCTATGATACCTCAAAATGCTGGTCAATCACTCACACCTAATCTTAAAATAGGATATCAAATTGAAGAAACATTAAAACTTCATTCAACAATAAACACTAAAGACAGGCAATTAAAAATAACAGAACTTTTACATAAAGTAAGGCTCCCATCACCAAATATTATGGCTCAGAGATATCCTCATGAGCTATCTGGAGGACAGCAGCAAAGAGTGGCTATAGCTATGGCATTAGCAGGCAGTCCAGAATTATT
>FUFK010065056.1_pt1 | contig 36671 bp, 44 predicted proteins | sample 1021851 | NCBI WGS metagenome assembly FUFK01 (sample SAMEA51879418, study PRJEB19060) | metagenome | reverse complement strand
AATTTTTAGCCAGAAAGTTCTCAAATTCTTCCGTCGCGCTTCGGTTGCAGAAGATATTACGAATACCGACTACGCTGGCGAAATTGAGAACTACGGCGACACCGTCCGCATCATCAAGGAACCGACAATCACGGTTTCTTCGTATGCTCGTGGCGCGGTTGTAAACCCGCAAGACCTTGCTGACGATCAGACAACTATGGTTGTTGATCAGGCAAACGCTTTTGCATTCAAGATTGACGACATCGAAGAGCGTCACTCTCACGTCAACTTTGAGGCTCTTGCCACCTCTTCGGGTGCGTACTCCTTGAAGCGTAAGTACGACGGAAACATCATGCAAGCTATTGCTGATGGTGCTGGCATTGCTGGTGCTGATGACGCATCACTTTCAGGTGGTTTGACTTCAACCAACACTGCTCTTGGTACGGCTAGTACTCCAGTTGCCATCCACACAACTCAGGATAACGCTGTTAACCTGATGCTGGAAATGGCTAAAGAACTGGACGAACAGTCTGTTCCTGAAGAGAACCGTTGGTTCGTTGCTTCGCCTGCTTTCTACTCAAAGCTGTTCGCGGCTGGTAGCAAGTTTGCAGAAGTACAGGTAACTGGTGATGGCACTTCACCGCTTCGCAATGGCCTTGTAATGCAAGGTAACATTGCTGGCTTTGCTTGCTACAAGTCAACTGCACTTGTACCGGGTGGAACTGATGCCGTTAGCATCACTGGTGTTACCGATGCTGCTGGTGAGTCTATTGTATTGGCTGGTCACATGTCAGCCGTTGCAACTGCATCTCACATTGCAAAAACCGAAGTTGTTCGGTCAACTGAAACTTTCTCCGACATCGTTCGTGGCTTGCACGTATTTGGCCGTAAGGTCTTGCGTCCAGAAGCACTCGTTCGCGGTGTTGTAGATACTCTTGCTTAAAGGGAGGGCTAGATGGCTACTTACACCGTAACTGGCGCTGTCGCAGGCGTCCCTCTTGGCATCAAGCCGCAGATCATCGAGGTTGTTCTGGACTTCTCGTCTACTAACCTGACCACATCAGACTCTGTTGAGGTTTTCGAAATGAAAGCTAATACCTTTGTTCTGATGGCAGGTGCAGAAGTTTTGACTGCAACGTCTAACTCTGGCTGTGTCCTCGACATGGGTGACGACGCTGACGACGATCTGTATGTTTCTGGACTAGATGCTACAGGAACGAATCAGGAAATCAACGCTGCTGCAAAGTTTTACAGTGCAGCAGATACGATTGACCTGATTGTCAACTCGGCAACCTTCGACGGTAAAGTCCGTTGCTTTGCAGTAATTGCAGAGATGGGNACNGCNGAAACGGCNGCATCGTTNGCCTAACNAACCTTGTCNNGGGGGCNNCNTGNCCCCTTGACNCTTNTNNTNATTANATGATANAAGCAGGAACCCCTTGCCGGGNTAAANNNCATAGGAGNGTNCGCTNATGAANTACATAACNAGTAACATTCCGTATTTTAAANCNTGGGTACGNAGAGAATACACCACNAATCACGATAGATATCAGGGTGAATTNTTACATGCAATGGNNATNGGNGTCACNACNCTGCCGATGCGTACCCTNTCCTTTCAAGTNTTATTTACGGGNTGCGANGAAGANGANAATGTNCACGGNGGNGCTATGTGGGCGCGNATGCCNCTCACAGCNNTNGTAGGNGACACNCCCNTNGATGAGTGGCCCGANCCNATNCCTACTTATTTGGCACAGCCGTGGGACTGTCAGTCACATCACCACTCAGTATTTGTCCTCAACAGAGGTACGCCCTGTCCGTGGCTGGCAAAGATAGACGGAGAGTTTTATCCGGCTAAATACTACTTCACTGTAGACTACACAGACACAGAAGTAGCGGACGACCCAGCACAGCACAAACAGAGTCACGTACTTGAACTACTGGATGCTGGCAAGTGGACAGGCAACATGGTTGCCCTTCCCAACAATCGAGTCAGAGTGACTAATCCTGCATGGTTTGTAACGGGCGATGGCCCTCCGGACTTCACTCCTAGTCAGTGGGTCCACCATTCTAAACAAGACCCGAATTACGTTAGCGATACGGCACGGGTATTCGATAACCTCTACGCGGAGAGCGATTATGAAGAAGATGATGATGAAGAGTAAAGGCATGAAGCCCGTGGCGGACGTATGAAGTCAAAGGGCATGGCTCGTGGTGGTAAAGCCATGAAGTCAAAAGGCTATGCAAAGGGAGGTGCAGTAGGTGGTAAAAAGAAAAAGGCAGCAAAGAAGCCTACCATGAGCCTTGCATCGATCCGTGCTGCTGCCAAGAAAAAGGGCTACAAGCTCGTAAAGGCGTAGTCAGATGGCACGTCGCGGACTATATGCCAACATTGCAGCCAAAAAACGTCGCATCAAAGCTGGTAGCGGTGAAAAGATGCGTAAGCCGGGGAGCAAAGGCGCACCGACATCAGGCAACTTCAAGCGTGCTGCACAGACCGCAAGGAAGAAGTGATGGCACGCAAAGCCGATAAAATGCCCGCCCGTAACAAGAAGAACTTTCGGCCAACGAAAGCAGGGGCTGGCATGACCAAGGCCGGGGTGGCTGCGTATCGTCGCAAAAACCCCGGTTCTAAACTGAAGACTGCAGTCACTGGCAAAGTTAAGCCCGGAAGCAAAGACGCAAAGCGGCGCAAGTCATTCTGTGCCCGTTCTGCTGGACAGATGAAGAAGTTTCCGAAGGCTGCAAAGAATCCGAATAGCCGCCTTAGACAGGCGCGGAAGAGGTGGAAATGCTAACTGCGCTGATCGGCCCAATAGCCAACTTAGCTGGTACATGGCTAGAGGGTAAGGTCGAAAAAACAAAGGCCGAAACAGGGGCCAGAGTCGCACGAGCGAAAGCTGAAGCGACCATTATGGAAAAGAAAGCCACGGGGGAACTTGAGTGGGATTTAGAAATGGCACGTGGAAGCCAGTCATCGTGGAAAGACGAGTGGCTGGTTATTTTGTTTTCAGTGCCGCTGATTCTTGCATTTATACCGGGCATGGAAGGGGTGGTAGCTAATGGATTTGCACAACTCGAAGCTATGCCGCAATGGTATCAATATTCTCTGGGGATTATCGTTGCTGCCTCATTTGGCGTTCGTAGCGCTACTAANTTCTTTGGNAAGANGTAAGCATGGCCGAAGTNACTATGGANNGNATACTNNGGTGGAGGATACTCCCCCGTTTNATGATGNTGGGGATGTCGATNTCAGCGTGGCGCGTAGTGGANTGGTTCATGGNAATACCAGANCCGACAAGTCAACAGGCAGCACTTGTAAGTGTGGTGACGGGAGCCATGACAGGTGCGTTTGCGGTNTGGATGGGACATGAGGCAAAAGAATGAAGTATAACACATCNCANTTTTTAGATAAGCTGATTGCACANGAGGGNTTAGTNCTCACTGTATATCANGACACTCTCGGCATCGACACTATTGGTATCGGGCGCAATTTAAAAGACCGGGGGATCAGTAAAGAAGAACTCGATTACATGGACATTCCGTCGATGGCTATCGTGTACGAACACGGTATCACNGAAGCGGATGCACGNTATCTTGCCATGAACGACATCAAGATCGTAGAAGACGAGTTGTGCCGCGTACAACCTGTCGTCAATGAGTTGGACGCAGTGCGACAACTGATCCTGATGGACATGGCCTTCAATATGGGCGTGCCACGCCTTTGTAAATTCAAAAAGATGTGGGCTGCGATCCACGAGCAACGGTTCGATATCGCATCGATTGAGATGCTCGATTCCCGTTGGGCGAAGCAGGTCGGAAGACGAGCGACTAAGCTCTCTGACGCCATGAAGAATGGAGAGTTTTGATGTCTATAGAATTTTTTGAAAAGATGACTACAGAGCAATTACGTGCTGTCGCACGTAGCATAGGTGCTCCGGTTAAAGACAGAGACGGTAAGATGCTAGATAGAGATATACTGATTGACGATCTTCATCAATATGAGGGTGCGGGTATGTTTGATGGTATGCGTAGAAAGAACGCTATGGGCGGTAAGATATATTCTAAATTACAACCCCGTAAAGCGCATGGCAGCGGAGAAAAATAGTGGCCCCTCGCAAACCATCAAAACCTAAGAAAAAGACCAAGAGCCGCGTCAACGAGGCTGGCAACTACACCAAGCCTGCAATGAGAAAACGTCTCTTCAATCGCATCAAGGCTGGCGGCAAGGGTGGGCGTCCCGGTCAGTGGTCGGCGCGTAAAGCCCAGATGCTTGCGGCAGCTTACAAAAAAGCAGGGGGCGGTTACAGAGACTAATGCAGCACGCCTTTCTCCTGTTTGTCTTTCTTGGGCTGGGGGATGATAAGCGTCTGGTCAGTAACGATTTGTATTTTCGCGACCTACGAGAGTGCAAGTGGTACGCACAAAAGCTACACGAACAAGGTCGAACGGTTACGGCGTACTGCCTACCGAAACTAGTAAATGATAAAGTACGAGTCTACTGATGCTTGCCGAACTCGCTGCCGCAAACGCCGCCTTTGCTGTGATCAAGAGTGCTGTCCAGAACGGCAAGGAGATTGCCAGTGCTGGTAAGGCTATCGCCAACTTTGTAGGTGCAAAGGAACAACTACAGAGAAAGGCACAGAGAAAGGGTGGCGGCTCTGACCTCGAAGAGTTTATGGCTCTTGAACAAATACGCGAACAAGAAGAACAACTAAAACAGATAATGATTTATGCTGGTCGTCCCGGACTGTGGGGTGACTGGCAACGCTTTCAGGCGAAGGCACGGGTTGCCCGCAGAGAAGCAGAAGAAGAGCGCATACGAAAACACAAGCATCATATCGAAGTGGCTATCATAACATTCGTCTTGATTGTGTTAGCCAGTGTCTTTGCTGCTGGCGTATTGTTGATCTTACACATGCAGGGCAAACTATGATTTTTCTTGTAAATTTTATGTGTTTATGCTACAATATATGTAGTCAGGAGATATTATGCACAAATTAGCAATAGAAGCCCTACGACATAAGTATCAAGCGGACATGGCAGATGCAGAGTTTGTATTCCAAGTTTACTTTGATCGTCCTGCTGGCGTCGGTGAACATCCGGGTCTTTTGCAAGAAATGGATACAGCGCTTGAAAAGTGGGGAGAAGCACAGGACAAGTTAGCCGCACTCGCTACGCTTACGATGGAGATAGATGATGCCGAAGAAGAAGAGCCAGCGGTCGTTATCAGCGTGGACTAAACAGAAGTGGCGTACGCGTAGTGGCAAGCCGTCCACACAAGGTCCAAAAGCAACCGGGGAGCGATATCTACCGGAAAAGGCCATTAAGGCACTCTCCGCGAAAGAGTACGCTGCTACGACTCGCGCAAAGCGTAAGGCGACGAAGAAGGGTAAACAGGTTTCGAAGCAGCCTAAAAAGATAGCGAAGAAGACACGTGCGTACAGGAAGGTACGATAGTGGCTACTAAACTTGTTACAAAGTCAGTTGACCTGACCACTACGAACCAGACGACGATATATACGGTGCCTGCTAATCACTCGTCTGTGGTTCAGGCTATTATTTTATCTAATACGGACTCGGCTAATCGAAACATACTTATACAGAGAAACGATGGTTCTAGCACCTTTAACATATTCGAGGCACGTGCTGTGTCGTCTAATTCTTCTGTAGCGCTGACAGATATGAATTCTCCATTGTTCTTAGACGCAGGAGATATCATATATGCCACAGCGACAACTGCCAATACTATACTCGTGACCGTCTCTGTAGAAGAGCGTTATGACCCTAATAAGGTGTAGACTATGACTGCAAAGTCTAACTATTTAGAGGGCAAGATAATCGAACACGTTCTTAGGAATGTATCATACACTTCGCCATCTACTGTCTATCTTGCGCTACACACTGCTAACCCCGACGAAGATGGGAGCGGCACGGAGTTATCTGGTAATGGCTATTCTCGTAAAGTTATAACCTTTGGCGCTCACAGTGGTGGGATATGTAAGAATACTTCTACAGAAACTTTTACAGCCTCTAACGGCAACTTTGGCGCGGTGACACATTTTGGAATTTGGGACGGGCCGACCGCAGGAGGAAGTCCTGACAACCTTCTGTACTATGGTTCTCTAATAACACCACAGACTGTTAATGACGGAGACAGCATAGTATTTAGTCCAAATTCAATTATTATACAGGAGCAATAAATTATGGCCCTTGTACTTGCTGATCGCGTTCGAGAAACGACTACTACCACAGGAACTGGTACGTATACTTTACAAGGTGCAGTGACAGGCTTTGAATCTTTTTCTTCTGTAGGAGATGGAAATTCAACGTACTATTGTTGCACAGACGGAACTGACTTTGAGATTGGTGTAGGAACTTATACAGCTTCTGGTACGACGCTGTCTCGTTCAGACACAAATGTCTTACAATCTAGTAACAGCGATAATCGTGTAGACTGGGGTTCTGGAACAAAAAACATTTTTGTTACTCAACCGGCAAACAGAGCCGTGTTCTTAGATGAAAACGGAAATATTTCTAATACCGGCACAATCGACGCTGGGACGTATTAAAGGAGTGTAAAATGGCGTCCACCATTAAGATTAAACGTAATACCACCAACAATGACGCGGCAACAACGTCCGATATCGCACAAGGCGAATTAGGATTTACCGAAGGCAATCAGATACTCTACTATCGTGATGCCTCTGATAACATCCGCGTAATCGGTGGTGAGGGTGCATTCCTGCGCTCTAACACAAACGATACCATGTCAGGTAACTTAACAGTTACAGGCAACCTAACTGTCGAAGGTACAACGACTACCGTTGATTCTACGACGGTTACTATCGCTGATCCCTTCATTAAGTTGTCGAAAGATAATTCTGGCAATTCATCCGATATCGGATTTTATGGTAAGTATGTTGAATCAGGTACCCCTAAATTTGCAGGTCTCGCAAGGGATGCTGACGACTCCGGTAAGTTTGTTTTGTTTGACGGCTTGCAAGCAGAGCCAACGTCCACTGTAAATACGAGTGGCACAGGCTTCAACAAGCAGACACTGATAGCAAACATCGAAGGCAACCTTGCTGGTTCACCGACTATCACAGCAGCAGAGGTTGCCACCTCGTTCGATATGAACGGTAACGAGTTGATCCTCGATGCAGATGGCGACACTAGCATCACGGCTGACACAGATGATCAGATAGATATCAAAATTGCTGGTTCTGATGAACTGAAGATAACAGGCACCGCGTTTTCTCCTGCTTCTAATGCAGGTCAAGACCTTGGCACATCGTCACTGAAGTTTGGTAATCTGCATATAAACGCAGCAGTTAACACGGCGACTATTTCTGCATCTGGTCAGATTACAAGCACAGTGTCTACTGGTTCGGCACCGTTCGTTGTAGCATCAACAACAGAGGTTGCCAACCTGAACGCGGCTACCGTAGGTGGCAAATCGGCACCGAGCGGCACGATTGTCGGAACATCAGACACGCAAACCCTAACCGACAAGACGTTGACTAGTCCTGTTTTGACTACACCGCAAATCAACGACACATCCGCAAACCATCAATACGTGTTTGCTGTCAGCGAATTAGTTGCAGACCGGACGGTCACTCTGCCTCTGTTGACAGGGAACGATACCTTCGTGTTCGCGAATCATACGCAAACCCTTGACAACAAAACCATAGATGGTGGGACTTACTGATGACGCAGCTTAATGACACCAGCACTGTCCATGAAGTACAGTGTCAAGTCCAAGAAAATCATCTAGGTGAACTTCTTGGTCGTGTTATCGACATTGAAACTAAGCTCAATATGGCTGTGCTTCAGAATCAAAAACTTCGTTCGATGCTTTCGGATTATGAAAGCGCGAAGGAGAAAGTCGAAGACTGGAAGAAAAAATACGATGCCTTAAAAAGTAATGCAGTTGCATTTGAAACGGGCATGGACGAGGCAAGGGTCGAGTTAAAAAAAGTAAAAGCAGAAAGGCAGGCTGCACAAGAAGAGGCAGCGGCGCTACGAGAAGAAATAGCAGCCCTAAAAACTCCCAAGCCAAAACGTAGGACTCGGAAAGTAGCTAATGGCGAATACAATCCAACTCAAGCGCAGTAGCACCGCTTCTGATACCCCGTCTGCAAGTGATCTATCTGTTGGCGAACTGGCAGTCAATACTGCCGATGCCAAGCTGTTTACAAAACATACTGACAATTCTATTAAGGAAATTGCCGCTAGCGGTGGTGGTTCTGTAGCTTCTGACGATATCACCGCAGGTGATGCAGCCATAAATTTAACCACGACTTCTGGCAATATCACGATTGATGCACAAGGTTCTGATACTGATATTATTTTTAAAGGTACAGATAGTAGCACTGACATAACTTTCTTAACAATGGATGGAAGTGCCAGTGCTGCAACATTTGAAACTACAGTTGTTTTTGACCCGGCGGGGGGTTCGTCTGCTTATGCTGCTAGTATAGGCGAAACTATTTCATTCTATAGGGATGTCAGATTGGTAGCCCCCGGCGGGTCAGGAAGTGTTGATTTAATTTTTGATGAAGGAACTTATACGACCAACCTATCACACACAGACCCAGCGTCGCAGAATCAAACAATTACTTTACCAGACGCTACCGGCACGGTAGCGGTAGACGAATCAACGGGGATGACACTCAACAACGGTGTTATTGCTCTGAAGAACGGCGGAACACAGTCAGAGGTTCGGCTATACTGTGAAAGCTCCAATGCTCACTACGCGGGACTAAAGGCACCGGCACACGCAGATTTTGCAGGCAATGTTACCTCTACGCTGCCGTCCGTTACAGGCACTCTAATCGGCACAGCCAACGCAGATGCGCCTGCGACCACGACAAGCTCGTCAGATGCAGACCACGTGCTAATCAACGACGGCGGTGTGTTAAAAAAGATAACGCCAACTAACTTAGGTATAGGCGGCGGCGGTAGCAGCTTAACTATTCAAGATGAAGGTTCTGCGCTATCTACGGCGGCAACCACTTTGAATTTTGTAGGCGCAGGTGTAGCGGCAACCGGAACAGGCGCGACGAAAACAATTACTATTGGTGAAACAAGCAACGCAGATACAGTAGACAACAAACACGTTTCGGTGCTATCACAGTCTGCTTACAACGCGCTGACACCAGACAGCAATACTATTTACTTTATCACGGGATAATTTTTCGATGTCAAAAGCATATTACGAAATTCTGCCAGTCACTCTCCCCCTTGTACAGATTCTTTGTTATGACGAAAGCAGAGAGGAAGAAATAACAGTACTAGAAGACACTACAGGGTGGAGTCTTAATTCTGTAATCGATGCGTGTGAAGTAAAGTTTGACGAGTGGGTTGCGTCTAAGTAATGGCTACGTTTTGGATAGACCCTTTTTTAGAGGCTACTACACAGGGTGCGGGTACAACTGATACTACCACTAAGGACGGCACATATGCTGCGCCTTTTTCTATTACTCAGTTTGTAGACACTAGCGCCACTAATGTGTCTTCGATAAACGGCGTTACTCTTTCTGACGGTGATGAACTGCGGATGAAAGGTATTGCTTTCGGGACGCTTTTTGAAAGTCACGGGAACGTATTTCCTTCAACTAGTACTTATTCTACTGGACTTGTTGCAAAAGAGGATCAACCGTATTTAAGACCTGTAACGGGAAATACCGATTTTGACGCAACGCTGAGTTCTTCAAAATCTTGTATCTTTGCCTTCCAAAACAGCGACATCTCTTCTTACCTTCCCGGATGGTCTCATCCTTTATTTTTTGCATCTGAATCTGGGTCGAGTTCTAGTTGGCTGCAAACTATGATAGGTGCGTTTCTTTTTCCTGTTGTGTATACAGAGATGGGACACACTAGCGCTAGCAGCACTGGTATCGAACTTTTTAGAGTAAAAGACACTTATGCTAATCGTTTAAGTTGGACAGGTCACCATTATGCTTTCGATTTAAGCGTAGCGGTTACTATATCAGCAGGTTGGACAAGCGAGACAGCACAAAACGGTTTTAGTATTTGGGAAACCTACGGCACTCAAAGTTTTAGGGCGCTTTATGTAAGCGGTCAATCTGGCAACAAAGTGAAATGGGATTGTGAACGTCTTATTTTTTCGATGTCAAGAGCGGGAGGCGGCGCAAGTTTTCAGCAACTCTACTTTAACATGAATCAGGCGTATGCTCGTGGGGCCGTTACAAATGCAGTAAGCCCGATATTTGCTATAGCGATTTATTATTTTACATCTATATATTCGGGAAGATATCCGGGAGATACAACTACTATTCCCATGTTTACGGGGGGCGCTGATGGATATCACAGTACGGGGGCAAGATTTGGTCTGTTTAGTCCCTTTCCAACCGGCACAGGGACCGACTGCACCACCAGATTGAGTAATTTTATAAGTGGAACTAATTCCATATATTTAATTTTCTTTGACACCGCCCACAATTTAGAATTAGGAAATTCGTATTCGATGACCTACTATTATAATAGTGGTGCTGGAGCGGGATACAGACCTTTCTATTACGGGACTGGTTACACGCTAGGTGACACCGGCACTCTTACATATTTATCAAACAGTGTTTACTACACGATGCAGACCATAGCTAGCCCGGCGTATGATTCGATTTTTGATAACAACGGCGGTCCCGTTGTGTATGGGTCTAATATAAAAAGACCCGGAATAGCTCCGTTAGCGAATGTTACACGAGATGCACACGTAGGCCCAGATCGCGGACCATCTGAAAATTCATTTGAACTTTTTAAAAAAGAGAAAGAACTTACCGCGAGTGCTGACTGGTTTTCTCCGACGTTTCAACGACCTGATGATATAAACGAACCAATTGTATATACATCCATAGGGAAGTGGACTACTGGCGGTGGAAATTACAAAACTAGCGCTCACGCTGTTGGGATAATTACATCCAGTGCGTTGAGTTCTAGTGCAGCCCCTAAGTTTACAGTTTTTACCGGAGAACATAATGATTACGATGGAAAGCCTCTTTCTATGTTGGGTAATCCATACACTGCGGGAGTGACTTACGGCACTCTTCTGTACAATGATACAATAAGCAGTACAGATGTTCTTGTCGCGCAATGGGCAGCATATGCAGGCAGTGCATCTACACAAACATGGCTACCTCTTGACCTTGCCGTCCCGAGCTACACCGCAGCGAGTGATAATCTTCGGGCAAAAGTTGTTGTGGCTTACGCAGACGGAAACGACAATTCTGCGGCGGGGTCTATTCTTTTACGAGCGTGGCATCGAGATACTACTCAAAGTGATAATTTTCGTGTGTACAGTTCGTCAACCACAGCCGTATCTGCGGGAGGCGATCCGACTTCGCCCACAACAGTTACATTGAATTTAAGTAATGTAGCCACTAGTGGACAAGACGATATCACTACTGTGTGTTTGGGTATTGCTTTTAATTTCACAGATAATACGAATATTCAAAAGTACTATGTAGTTTCTGCTGACATAGAGACGTACTAATATGGCTTTACCGAAAGTAAGTGGACTGGGGTTCTATGATACCCTTACTGTTAATGGACTCGGTTTCGTTGACGAGAACTTTTCTACTTCAACGACTATAGGAACGCCGTCCATCAAGCATGGGTCTACCGCAGTCACCGCTCTTTATCACGGCAGCACCCAAATAACAAAAGTGTATGTAGGCAGTACGCAGGTGTTCGGCAGTTAAAATAAACAAAGGCAGATATGTTTAGTAACAATCCATTTTCATCTGTACCCTTTGGCACTTTTTCACTCGGACGAATTCTTTCTGGCGAAGGTCAAGCTGTCGGTGCAGCAAGTGCAACATCGTCATCATTTCTATCTTTTCGCTTTGACCCCGCCCTACATAGCCGAGATCGTGTCGTATCTGTCAGTCAAGAACCTGCACGAGAAGTGGCAGTCAGCGAACCATCTGACCGCATAATATACATTCTTCAAGATGCACAACGCACTGCATTTGTCCGTAAAGAAAAGGTACGGGTGATATCTGTAGCCCAGCCACAAAAAAGATTAGCAAAGGTAGCATAACATGTCATTACGTTGGCCTGACAAAGACCCGGACGAACAGCTAGACTACACTGTAGACTGGTCTCGATATCTCGATCTCGACAGTGTAACTATCGCCTCTGTCGCGTGGCGTTTTATACAGGCAAACGGCACGGAGTCGAGCAATCTATCTGCTTCGGACACATTCAACGGCATTACTGTAAATAGCATTTCAAACACCACCACGACTGCAACTATCGTGCTGTCGGGTGGCACTGCAAACATAGACAACAAACTTATTTGCGAAATAACAACGAGTGCGTCATCCAAAACAAGTGCTGCTATCGTTACGAAACGAGTGATTAACTTGCGAGTGAGGGAGCGTAGCTGATGCCGTACAATTATCTCGATATCGTCAACGAGGTTGCTAGACGCCTGAACGAGGTAGAACTAACAACTACCAACTTTGCTACTGCAAAAGGGTTTCATGGCACGATAAAAGATGCAGTGAACTCTGCTATCCACGACATCAACCAGTACTACCTCTACTGGCCCTACAACCACAACTCGGACGAGATCACGCTGGTTGCCGGGGAAACTCGCTACTCGTTCGCGGACGAAGCTAAATATGTAGACTTCGATACATTCCGAGTGAAGCGTGACACAAGTCTCGACTTAGGCAGGGCACGTAAGTTACGTAAGATTACATACGTAGAATACGTTGACCGTTATATAGATCAAGAAGACGAGACAGATACCTCGAAGGGCGGTGTGCCCGAGTTCGTATTCCGATCACAGGATGGTTACTTCGGCATCATACCCATGCCTGACAAAGCGTACACGGTAGAGTACGAATATTTCTTACACCCTGTAAACCTATCTCTGCATGATGACGTGCCTATGATACCAGAGCCATACAAGCATGTAATCGTAGATGGTGCCATGTACTACTGCTACATGTTCCGNGANAACATGGAGATGGCNTCNATATCAAAAANCAANTTNGANGAAGGCATGAANAACATGCGTAAGATACTTGTAAANGAAAANTACTANGTAAGGGCAACCTAACATGCCNGATCGTTGGCAGACGTACCCCATCGAGTTTCGNGGGGGTCTTATNAGCAANCTTAGTCCNNTGCAGCACGGCAGTGCCGCGCCGGGTTCTGCGCGTAACCTCATCAACTTCGAGGCATCTACAGAGGGCGGCTATCGTCGTATCGAAGGGTTCTCGAAGTTCAACTCGAATGTAGTCACCGGACAAAACAATATCTTAGGGGTTACGTTCTTTCGAGACAGAGCGATTACAGCACGTGATCAGACATCCGGTGATCCGAAACTTTTTGCAGGTGCAAGCGGATCAGGCGCGTGGACAGACCTTTCGACATCACTGACTCTCGGTACGAACACATCACGTGTACGCTTTTGCAAGTATAACTTTGACGGCAACGACAAACTCTTCATTGTTGACGGCATAGGTTACCCCCTGATACTTGCAGGAGTTGCTGCTTCCGATCTGTCACAACTTTCTGGACCGTCAGACCTACAGGGTGCNACNCACGCAGTAGANTTTAANGAACANATNTTTGCNGCAAANGGCGAAAACCTTGTGTTTTCTGCGCCGTTCGAAGATGATGACTTTACAGCAGCATCAGGCGGTGGTATAATCAACGTAGGCAGNACTATAACCGACTTAATTGTTTTCCGTGAACAGCTCATTATTTTCTCTGAAGATCGTATATCACGCATCGTTGGNAACAGCGTTGCAGATTTTCAGATGCAGCCGATTACGGACAATATAGGTTGCGTTGTAAACGANACGGCACANGAAATATCAGGCGACGTTATCTTCTTNGGNCCGGANGGCTTACGCACAGTNGCTGGGACAGAACGAAACGAAGACTTTAATCTGGCGTCAATCACAAAGCCGGTACAAAAAGAAATCGTTGCTCTCACAACCGGTAACACATCCTTTTCGTCCCTGACGATTCGAGAGAAGTCGCAGTATCGCATCTTTGGATTCGCATCGACAACGACAGCAGCAGCTTCGAAGGGTATCATCGGGACTCAACTGCAAGGCGCACAAGGGACAGATATAAACTGGTCTGAAACTACAGGAATAAAAGCCTTCGTTGCAGACTCNACATANACCGGAAAGACNGAGNTTGCACTCTTTGCAAACGACGACGGATACGTCTATCAGATGGAGTCCGGTAATAGTTTCGATGGGTCCGATATCACAGCTAGTTTCTCGACGCCCTTCTTTCCGATTACAGACCCCCGAACACGAAAGACTATATATCGTGCTACAATCTACACTGACCCGCANGGCACNGTCGATCTCGACTTNAACGTCAANTACGATCTTAGTGAAAGNGGGGTCATCGANCCTGANACGATTAANCTAAGNAANACNTCTAGTTCAGGGGGAATCTTTATCTTCGGTGATCCGGGGGCAAAATTTGGAACAGCAACTTATAGCGGAGAATCTCTCCAATCTATCTTTGACACACAAACACAAGGCTCCGGATTTACTGTGTCGCTACAGTTCGAGTCGAGCGGCACAAGCCCTCCGTTCTCTCTCGATGCTGCAGTGATAGAGTTTGGGCAATACGGAAGAAGGTAATTAACGATGGCAGGTTATACTCGTAACGATACGACGAACCAGATTGCAGACGGCAACGTAATCAACGCTGCGCCTCTCGATGGTGAATTTAACGCCATCCAAGCGGCATTCAACGTATCGTCCGGTCACACACACGACGGCTCTACCAGTGGGGATGGTGGACCTGTTAGCAAGCTCGGACCTTCCCAGCAGCTAGAGCAAACGACGACAGCCCTGACACCTAGCGGTGATAACAGCATCGATCTCGGTACGTCCTCCGCCGAATTTAAAGACCTGTATCTTGACGGTATTGCCTACATTGATCGTCTTATAGTAGCTGCTTCTGATGGTTCTGCAGACGGTGTGGGTTCGCATCTGCAGCCACTGACAAACGCATCTTTTGATCTGGGTTCTACTACCTACCTGTGGAACAACGCATATCTCGTCAACCTAAATGTTCGTAAAAACGATGCACCAGTCATCACCCTGACCAACACGTCTACCGACATGCTTGCGGCAGATAGTGTTGGTTCTATTGTTTTTGAGACCTTAGATACGCANCAGTCGGGCGTAGACGTTGCAAAGATTGATGCTGTCGTAGTGGACAGCCTTGATGACACTGGTGGAGACGATGTAAAGCTCGTCTTCCAGACAGGCAACGCAGAAGCCCTAACCACCGCCCTCACCCTGCAAGACGATGATGTGATAGCTCCGGACGATGTGTTCCTTCGCTCTGATGCTGCCGTCTTGAATTTTGGCGCAGATGACGACGTAAACCTTACACACGTTGCTGACACCGGCCTGCTTCTCAACGCCGCAATGGAGTTGCAGTTCCGTGACTCGGCCCTGACTATCGGATCGACAGCGGATGGCAAGCTCGACATAGATGCGGACACAGAGCTTGAAATCGTCGCCCCTACTGTAGATATCGACGCATCGACAACTGTCACTATCGACACCAGCACCCTTGCAATTACAGGTGCAACCACAATCGCGGGTGCGACCGATATTACAGGTGCAACCACAATTACAGGTGCGACCGATATTACAGGCGATCTCGATGTTGACAATATTAACATCAACGGCAACTCGATTACTTCTACAGATACCAACGGCAATATTGGTATCGTGCCAAATGGTGACGGCAAAGTAAATATAGACGGAGACGGGTCGTCCGGTGGCGTCAGTGTGTCGGATGGCTTGGTTGACATTCGCACCGGGACGGGTTCGCGTTCGCAGGTCAAGTTTTACTGCGAATCTAGCAACGCACACGCTCAAACTCTACAGCCACAGCCTCACTCTGCAGGTGTTACAAACACTCTGACTCTACCTGCTGGCAGTGATCAAGAGATTGTAGGCGCAAGTGCTACGCAGACCCTGACTAACAAAACAATCGACGTTGATAACAATACTGTGTCCAACATCGAAGTAGACAACTTCAAGTCAGGAGTCCTCGATACAGACCTATCATCCGTAGCTGGCACAGACACTACACTCGCTTCTGCTAAGGCTATCAAAGCGTATGTTGACACGGAGGTAGCTGCGGTAGACACCACGTTCGGTGCTAATATTGTGTTTGAAGGCTCCACAGCCGATGACTTCGAAACCACCCTTGCCGTAACGGACCCGACAGCAGATCGTACAATCACTCTGCCAGACGCAACAGGCAACGTAATTATCGACAGCAAGGCGCAGGAGTTCACCAAAACACAAAACTTCAACGCCACTACGCTGACTGACGCATCTACAATCGCGTGGGACGTATCTAGCAATCAGGTGACTAGCGTCGAACTCGGTGGCAACCGTACCTTTGGCGCACCTACCAATCAAGTTGACGGTGGTGTGTACGTTCTAATGGTGAAGCAAGACAGCACGGGTTCACGCACGGGCACTTGGAATGCAGTCTTTAAGTGGGCAGCAGGTAGAACTCCCACCTTGACAACATCAGCGAGTGCCAAAGACATTTTCACATTCCTCTCGGACGGAACAAATCTGTACGAAATAGGTCGTAGCCTAAATGCAAGCTAGTATGAAAATGGAACAGGCAATGGAACCCGCACTGAAGACCCAGATGCAACTCGAAGCGCACGAGAAAGAATGCGCCATGTTTCGAGAACTGGTTCACGGGAAGCTAGACAGCCTTGACAAACGTATGTGGCGCTTAGAAGCAATGATCATGGGGAGTACGATTTTAGTCGTAGCGATGGTCGTCTCCGTATTTATGGGAATTAGGTAACAATGGCAATACCACCTCAGTCACAATTAGCTCAAGATAAGTCCACAGAACTTGCAGGTAAAGTGGGCACAGATGCTACTAAAGTCACGCCTATTCTTCAAGGACCGGCAGAAGAGGAGCAACTTACAACAGAGGGCGTCTTAGTTGAAGATCGTCCTGAAGCTGTCACTCCCACGACTATAGACCCTAATAGTGTCGCATCCTTGCAAATGCCTGCAAAATTTGAGGGTGCGGGTCAGATTGATGCTGCAGCACAGAGTCTTCCGGAAATTCAAGAACAAGACTTTGTTGGTGCAAAGTCAGACTTTTCAGTTAATGATCTTATCGACTTAGATGATATATCTAATCAACGTCTGTCTCAGGGGGCGATGGCTAAAGCAGCCACGCAAGAGCTAGATCAACGAGCTACTGTTCAGTATCAGTTGAGTGAACTGTTTCAGGGTATCGAAGACGGAAAGCCCCTCCCGGCATGGGCATCCGGACCTGCTCGTAAAGCTGTCTCACTTATGCANCAGCGTGGTCTTGGATCGTCATCTATGGCTGCAGCAGCCGTCACACAACAAGTGATGGAGTCGGGTATATCTGTCGCTTCTCAAGACGCTCAGATGTACGGCGCAATCCAGATGAAGAATTTGGACAATCAGCAACAAGCCGCTCTGCAAAATGCCTTACAAGTCGCTACNATGGACAGACAAAACGCTGATGCTCGTACAAAAGCAGCAATNTCTAATGCACAGGCTCTCCTTTCNATCGATCTCAAAGAACTCGACGCACAGCAACAGAGCAACTCCCTCAAGTATAGTGCGATCACACAGGCCGCTCTTGCAGATGCGGCGGCGGAAAACGCACGACTTCAATTAAATGCAAAGAACGAACTTCAAGTTGAGGAGTTTTTTGCAGAACTCGGAGTGCAAATCGATCAGCAAAACATTAGCCGCGACGTGGCTATACGCACGTTTAACGTCAATCAAGAGAATGCGTATAAGGAGTTCAACGCTCAGTTACGAAATGCACGCGAGAAATTCAACGCGAATATGAAGTTTGCAATCGATCAGTCGAATACTCAATGGCGTCGTCAGATCAATACGGCAAACACTGCTACTCTCAACGAGGCTAATCGTATTAANGTGCAAACCCTTTTCAATGAAACGCAAACAGCCCTCAATCAACTCTGGCAGCAATATCGCGACAACGCAACATTCAACTTCACGGCATCTGAAAGCGAGATGCAACGTCGACACGAGTCAGCCCTGAAGGCACTCGAAGTCTCGGCGACCGAAGAAATCTATAGTGATCAACAAAAATCAGATATCGCAAAGAGTCTGATCAACCTTATAGCGGTGTGGTAAAATGGCATTCGAACTCTTCAAAGATATAGGTACGATTNTTTCCACAGTTANGAAGGGTGCGAGACTCGCAAAAGAGTTTGGCATGTTAGATTCTGNNGATGAGANGGGACAGTCTAAGGGGTTTATGGGTCCGGACTTTAACTTCGACTCCCGGCTACAATCGGCACGACTCAATATGCAAACTATGGACGCGCCCCGGGGAATGGCTCTTCCTCGTATGGATGCTACGTATACCTACTTTAAGAACAACTTGGCAAAAGAAAAGAACATCCGCCAGATTCAACAGACTAAGGTACCAGCCTCTCGACCGAGAGGTAGGCCTGTTCAGTTGGGTAACATGACTAGCACCCGCAAAAGTCAGGTTGATCGCACGATATTTAGACAGAGACGATTGGGTTGATAATGTTTAAAGGTAACGATAAAACAGAAGTACGACGTGGTGATCTCGAATCTCGGGATCGTTTCGCTGCGGCACCGCCGGGCATCTCTCTTACTACGGATAACACTCGTTGGCCGTGGGGCAACGCTCCTCAAGAAGTAGACGTAGATGTTATCCTCGACGAAGCTACGGGCCGTATCGAAGAAGACGAAGTATTTCGTGACGAATTGTTCAAGCTCCTCTTTGCAGGTGTTTCTGTCGAACATCTCGTCGAAGCGTGGGTTATCAACGGATTTGAAAATGGCAAGTTCTCTCTCGACGCCGGTCTCCTTGCGAAGGGTCCGTTAGCTCTCTACATAGCGTACCAAGCCGAGATAAATGAAATTCCGTATCGTATGTTTGAGAAAGAGAACCCGGCTAACGACGGTCGCATGGACAACGAAGATTTCTTGCGAGTGCTCAAAACGAACAATCCGAGCATGTTCGCAGAGCTTCGGGAAAGTATCAACAAGACCACACGCATGGCAGAGGATATGCTCACAGGTGAATCGGAGAAAGAATCGTAATGGCTAATATTCTCGAAAGTCCTATCACTCTCGGTGCAATACAGGGNATCCTCGACACGGCTGTTCAGAGTCGTNTAGCTATCCGTAAGCAGAAGAAGCTCGAAGCAGAAGCGGCAGCAGAAGCTAAGAAGTCGGCGCAGGGTGACCTCTTCTCGTTCTTGACGAACAAAGATAATTACGGTCTCGCGAACGCCTTTATGCAAGACGCATCAAACTTACCGACGTTCTTAGGGTTTCAGCCTGAGCAACGAGACGCAATCTTCTTAAACGCACACCGTACAGATCAAGAACTCCCGGCAAATCAGAAGACTGTTTTCGATACGGTTATGGGTGATCAAAATCTTGCGGGTGAGGTGATGGGTGTCTGGAATAAGTACACTAGCAAGGGCGTCTTTCCGGCAATACAAAGCTACACTGCCTTAGTGGATAGACAACTCACGCCTGACGACTTCTTAGATATCGGCTTTCAAGTGGGAATGAAGATTGATCCTGAAGAGTTTCAACTTGCAAGCACGGTGAACTCCCTTCCCCCGTCGTACATCACGATGATGCAAGCGTTCGCCACGCAAGACAAGATGACTGNGAACGAANTNANNATGTTCAATGCGCTCCCGGAAGACCCTCGAAAGAAAGTAACCGAAGCCCGAAACCTCTTACCGGTAGCTCGGCCGGGTTCGAAATTTGAAGCGCTCCTCGTTAGCACAATTCGTATGCCTATTCCTGAGAAGCCGTACGAGCGTATATCTAACGACGAACGAGACGACCTCGCAGCTTTATTCACGGGCAAAGACGGAGAATTAAAGTCTGAAATAATCGCACCCGCCCTCGAAACTGTAAACGCACTCCGCAACAAAATCGTCGAAAAACATCTCACAAAGACTACGGATAAGAATGGTCGTGAGTCGTACTCCGGCCCCCGGGGCGCGATTCTCGATGTTATGTTTCTCGATGGTATCTCGGCGAAGTACGGCACTGAAGATAGCTTACTCGCCGGAGAAGAAACTGCTGACGAGGTCATCAAGATACTCGATGACGGGGTACAGAACCTTTCGAAATTTGATCAAGACGATGTCGGAGCAAAGAGACAAACGGCCATCAATATTCTCGAAAATATTGCCGCCTTCGTAGGTGATCCGGGTGTGTTACAAGATGCGGATACCGGTACTCCCGGATTCCAAGTANCACCGTCAATTCCTGCTAAAGCACAGGCTGATTTCTTAACTCTCATCAACGCACGTGATCTCGTCGAAAANGTGGCGAAGGATGTGTACTCGTTTACTAGCTCTGATAAGACCATCAACATCGAAACCGGAAAGACTCTCGAAGAAGACCCGACAGGGTTTCTCCAACAGTTAAACACACGTATTGCAAGTATTAGCTACGGCGTTACCAACGCGCAAGAACAGCCGAGAACGCCGGGAGATAACGGTCTCGACTTCTATGCGGCAATGACGCCGGAGGAAAGGCAGGAATTCGAAGCGCAAGTGACGAGTGCTCTCAAGCTCGACTACGCCTCGCAGATGCAAGCCTCGTATCGGGGTGAAGAGAAGCGGGAAGCGCCCGGACCACGTGACTACGCGTTCGCGTTCGGTGAGCTATACTCCCTTCCCTTCGTACAAACTCTCGTACACGATGTATTNAAGCAGCCTAAGCCGGATGAAACGCGAANTGGTTTGCGTACAAATTCTACTCCGCAAGTCGATACATCAGGTATGGAACTCTCGGAAGATCAGTACGCTCTCACGCCCACGACGATACTTCAAGTTACTCCGGCAGTGAAGAGTCTCGCTGCAAAACAAGGCGTGAGCACACATGCCTTCTTCAACAATAGTGACCTAAACTNNCGNATGATCGAGGCNTCGAACTACGACAATCCGTTCTANCTCTTCGAAGCGGCNAACGTCATTTCGGATATGGGCTTCTTNTCTACNCGNAAAGACGCNCCGNTACGNNAGANNGATGCTGCGNCTATCGGACAAGTTCTTGCACGTTTTGGTATCACAAATCGTAACGATCAGCTAGACGTTATCTCTGTAGCTATGAATGGAGATTTACCTAACGGAGTCAGACCTGAAAGCGGACGTACAACCTTAACTCTTAATCAGACAAACGACATGTTTGCACTCCTCACGGGAAGCAACATATCAGATAAGAAGCTCGAACAACGTCGCGCAGCAGATAACGAATTTCTAACACAGGGTAGGCTGGTTGCCGCACTCCTCGATCAACAGCCGAATGGTTCACGGTTTACCACGGACATACGTGTCAAGTTTGCCAACTTGTTCATGATTGACGATAGTGTCGCGAAGCAAGCGTTTCAAGCAGGGGGCAAAGCTCTCGAAGCTCTCGGACTATACAATCCTGATGACTACGAAAGTCAAGCGCAGAGAGAGCGTATCGAAGCCGTTACGGAGTCTTTCTTACGACAGGATTTCTTGGCAAACGATGCTCGACTAGCATCCGCCCTCGTCAAGTTTGCCTACAACTTTGCAAAGACGATGGACGAAGCCGGTCGTATCTCCGAGCGAGACTACATCGCCGCTCTCTCGGCTGTAAACGCGGACTTCCTTTCCAGCAAAGACGCGCGAATGGCTGTGGTCGAGGATTTAATAAAACAAACCGAAGATGCTATCGTACGTCACAATCAAATCTTCGATCTTAGAATGAGTATGCGACAAGGGCAGAGATTCTTTATGCCTACACGTTCACAGATAAAACAGATGAGAGCGTTACGCTACTTTGGCAATCTTAAGCAGGTAACGCAAGGTCTCGATGACGTAGTGGAATTCCAAGAGTATTTTTCTGGTACAGGGGCACCGAGCGTAGCGGACGGATTTAGTCCTCAAAATAGACAGTTTGCAAACCTTCAAGGACGATACGACGTGAAGATGGCAGACGATGTATTCGGCCCGAGTGCACAGCAGCCGGGGACTTACATCTACAGAGTGCGAAAGAAAATTTTTGGAAGCGATAATGCTGTAGATTTTATTCGAGGCGTGCCTATGTACATCAATGGACAGGGTGAATTACTCAGTCAACAAGAAATTAGAGCACGGATGGGCGCACAGTAATGACTCAATTTAAAAACAATGTGTCAGACGGTAATTACCTCACGTCGATCACTCCCCGGGGTCTTGCACACCCCCTAGACTCGCCGGAAACGAATGTTGATGCCTTTCCGTCGCCGGTCGCCTCTCCGGGATTATTGGGTGACGGTCCGCCCCAACAAGCTCCACCGGGCACGATTGGATCGTACGAAAGGCTCGTAGCGCAAGAGCGAGACAACATCAAGCGTCTCAAGACGGTGCTGCCCGCCCAAGCTCGTAACGAGATGTTCGAGAAAGGACTCTCGGGGGAAGAAGATTTAAACACGATGTTCGGAGGTTTAACCACTTCCGGCACGCTCGAACTCATTCCTGCTGAACAGTACGCGTTGCTCAAGGAGGCGAAAGCCGCCGAGACGGCAGGTAGCGCATCTCCTGATCAGGTCGCACTACTCAACAGTGCCCGTGATCCTAACGGCGAATTATATATGCGTTACGATGCGTTCGCGCAGCAGTCCGCTGACCCCCGTTTTGAAGGTTTTGTAGAGACTGGGGGCTTTCCTCTTCAGCCGGATTCAGGTGAAGTAATCCTCCCGCCCGAAACGGAGATGAAGTACATCACCGGCCCTATCAACGAAATCACGGGTGAGCTAGAACAGCCACTCATGGGTCCGATAAACAACGCCCTCTACTACTTGGGTTTAGGTCAGCGTGCGACTATCGAGGATCAGTCTCAAGGACAGGCTCGTATTCGTGAGTTTATCCTGAGTCGTGCGGATGGACCGGCTGATGACGATGTTCGCGATGCTCTCCTCCAGACTCTCGGCACGGACTTTGCCGACATCTTTGCCGAGCGAATATACAATCTCGTTTCCGTGTCTGAGCTAGGAGCACGTCACTATCTTCCGAGTCTCGGTAAGACGGCGTTTACGTACGCGTATAGAAACACGCCACTAGAAGGGATGTTCGGTGAAATATACGAGCCTACAGATGCCGAAATAACAAAAGAACTTGCTGACCTCAAGAAAAGTCAACTTTTTTCAAATCGTACGACGTTTGTGAACGATATGATTCGTGAGCAACTCTTTGTGCTTTACGGTCAAGAAAAGTTCGAACGTCTCGGACTCGGCGAGAAGAATGAAGACGGACAGTTCGTACGTCAGTTCGTCGGTGAGAAATTCGCAGAAGACCTCTTCGAAGCAATGTGGGACGACTTGCACTGGTCGCAAAAGCTAGGTGGGTACGTCTTGGAAGGTGCGATTGCCCTCAAGACTATACAAGCTCCGTTCGTGCTCTCGGGAAGAATTATGCGTACGGGAAATCGTCTCTACCGTCATATGAGAAACATGGAGATTCCGTACCATCTCCTCCCGACGAACACTCTCCGTGCTATGGGTGCTGCTAAAGCCGGAACGGATTTGGCCCTCGATGTCACAACAAAAACACGAGAGCTACTCAGGAACGCGGAATCATACCGTTTCTTCTCTACATTCCGTACGAACAGTCTAGCACGTGCCGTAGGTCGAGCACAGACGAAAGTAAACGTACAGGCAGATCGTGCTAACTACGGTAAACAGATTGTCACGCGCGAGAACGAATTTAACGACGCAGGAGACAGAGTCGCGGATATTCGTGTGAAGATAGCCCAAGCTGAAAAGACCGGAGATTCTGATGGAAATCTCGACGATCTCCGAGAGAGCTTACGTATTGCAAAAGATAACTTGCAAGTGGCCGATGACAATCTCCGCTTCGTTCGTGCGAAACGAAACAACGCAATCATACGTAGTTGGGGAATAAAAGTTCGTGAATCAGGTTTTCACCCTGAGTTCGATGGGATGTTCGCTCTCGCTATGCACACTGGGCGCAGTATGTTAACGGGAGAGCGTGACCCTGTGACCGGCTTCCCCCTCGAACCTCAACAAGGCTTAGTCGGGGAGGGTATTGCAGCCATCGGCGTTATGACCTTCATGGGCGTGAATCAAGTTTTTAAACTAGAAGGTGTCTCAAACAGAGCTTTCGGTGTTGCGGGCCAACGCGCTCCTAATATCGCGTTTCGGACACGTACGTTTTTCGAAGAGAATATTATGAGTCCCGTAGGTAACGGGGCGACAGGTTTGTTCGGTGTATATCGACGAGGTATCGGCGAGGGCTGGCTCGTAAATCCGAGCGTAAAAAATATCGTGTTTGCAGATGCGGCCACTCGTGCTCGACTCAGTGTAGGTGAACAGAAGCAAATTCAAAACTTTGCCAGAACGATCTTGAGTATGCCGGTCGAATACCAAGAGCCTGTATTCCGGAGTCTCGACATCTTCTTCAAAGACACCCAGACTGTGATGAATGTCTTGGAGCCTCTTGTAGATGCGGGCGTTATGAGCATGAAGGAGTACTCCGAGTATCGGAAGCTCCTTTCAACCGGCTTTGGCGAGACATCTTCTCTCGCCGTATTGAAAGCGTATANAGATATGTACACCGCAAACGCGTCTTCGATGAAGCCGGGACAGCTTCTAAAGATGAAGTCTCGTGTCTTGAGTATGCTGTCAGACACGGAACACTATAAGAAGCGACAGGGAGTTCTTTCGAATGTAGCCGCTCGTCTCGACGAAAAGGTGATAAACTTGGAGAAGCTCATCGGAGCTAACGTAGAGGATACGACTGCTGCGAGACAGGCAATCGACATCCTCAAAGCGTACTCTTTATCCCTCACTACTTCTTCAGAGTATCACAGGTTAGGTTATGTAAACTCTATCGAAAGTGCGATGCAAGAGATCGACGCGCACTTGAAGTATGTGGCTCAATCCGAGCTTCCGTCACTTCAAGAACTCGTATCTATCGAGGGCGTACTCGATGACTTACTTGTTGCATCCGCCCGCCTCGAAACTCTCAAGAGCGGAGTAGATACACCTCAAACCCTCACCCCTGCCGCACGAGCTAACGTACAAGAGGGTGCAATCACCATAGCCCCCGCAGCCGAAACACAAGCGCAAATATACACGGGCTTACGAGAAGAAGTAGGCGGACTCGCTCAAGTAGGTCCGCCGCAGGCAGAAAACACAATCCGCAACAAAGTAGATAGCTTGATGGTTGGCATGTCTCGTGTAGCTAGCCANACCAACCTAAGCAGCACAGAAGCGTCGAAACTCGTGCAGGTGGACAATCTCCTAAAAGGTCTAGTTACTGTTGCTGACTCCGGGCGTTTTGCTGAAGTGACACTCGCCTACGAAAAGGTGTCGGACGTGCGTACGATTCCTCTCACGTCTCTCACGGACAACATGGTAAAATTTCTCGAACTCGAACTCCGAGTGGCAGGAGGTACGCCTAACAGTTTCATCAAGGAGTTAACTCCGGCACGCTTCAATACCAAGTTCGGAAAGATTGGTACGGAGTTTTTAGACGGCATAGAACGGGCATCACGAAAAGGCTTGTTGACGTATTTTTCTGACCCGGATCGTTTACAGAGGCTCTCTGAGATTCGTGGTAAAGAGATCGGAAGTGCAGAAGAGGCTATCAGTGAACTCAAAGACTTTGCTGCTTCGTACGGTTTTGCGAGAGAAGCTCTCGGGACTGACGATCAGGCTGTTCTACGAAACATGTCTGATCTCCAACTAGCTCTTCTCTTAATTCGAGATAACTTTGCGGAGGGAGTAGACGCGGCATCACTAAATCTCATAGCTAGCCCAAAAGAACTCGAAGAACTGCGCCGTCTCGCAGGTCGTCTCAAGAATGATTCGGAGCGAGAGGTACGCAACTTAGGAGAGACACTCGTCACACAGGTAGACTCTCTTCTCGAAACACATCTTCAGTCTTTTGAGGGTGCCGAGTTGAACGCTCTCGTAACTGCGCGTACCCTCCACAGGGCAGCTATGCAGCAGTTCGATAAGGGTACGTTTGGCTACGATGTTCGTAACCTCGAAGCGGATGCACCACAGCGTCTCACGGGCGAGGGGTTAGAGACGGGCCAGAAGAGTGTGAAAAGACGTGAGTCTGATCTCATAAAGCCGATGGTGTCGGCGATCCTCGACCCCCGTCCGGAAAACATCTCGATAATTTCACAGACGATAGCGCGCCTACAGGCCACTCTCTCACCAGTTCGCCCGACAGATGGCAACTTGGTTATTCGAGGTGCAGATGGAAATGCACGTATTCCTACGAACGACGAACTCGACGGGCTGCTCACGCGTGACATGTCGCCCGAGACCTTTAACACCTTGAGTTCCGTGATCCGCGTGTCCGTACGCAGCGCACTCGGTAAACTGTACAACGTAGACGACATGCGTCGGGCTATGAAAAACGGTGCCCTTCCCAATCTTACATTTAATAAGGCTGCAGATGAGATCATAGTTCCACAAGGCTTCGGAAGCCTCGACGAATACTTTGACTACATCAACGATGAACTCCGGGTGAGTGTGAACGGAGAGATGCAACTCCTATTCGATATTCGTGACGTGTACTACGCAAATCGTGACATAGGCGATACTATCAATAGTTCGGCTGAACTCCGCACGGCCCACGCTGAGTTGGTTGAAAAGATCAAAAAAGCAGCCGCGTCAGATAAACAGACGGCTCAAACAGCTATCGAACTATCGAAGGAACGTGCGAAATCTATTCTCAAGTACTCCGAGAGTGCCACGACAGGTCAAGGATTCTTCGCGAATGTCATCAACTCGACTGATGGTGCGGCGATGGAAAAGTTCTTGGCTAACCTCGAAGCCGATACGTCGATGAATCCGGCACAGAAACAAGCTGCACTACGGAGTCTTTTCATACAAGTTATGAAAGAGGTTGGTGGACACTCGACCGGAACCGCGACAGTGAAACTTCCAGACGGGCGTCAGGTGAGCACAGATTCGTACACACGGCCCGGGGAGCTATTCTTCCTTTTCGACGATGCCCTGAACATAGGCGGATCACAGGTGAGCGGCGTGAACTTCATGCGTCTCGCAGAGGCTGCAGAGATTTCGCCGGAAACCCTAGAGGCGTATAGAGCCGTGTTCCGCTTAGGATTCCGTGAGTCAGCCCCGAGCATAGTTCAACAGCGAACACAGGGTGTCTTAGACTTTCAAGGCTCGACACAGCCGGGTATCGTTATTCCGCGTGGATACTCTATCGATAACGCGATTTCACGAGCCTTCAACCTCGCCCGTAAGATGGTCTCTGAAGAGTACGTCATGGCGGAAGCGTTCGTTAAGTACGCTGCTGTCGCGAAGGGTAAGACACTTCAGTTCCTCATCGACGATCCACAGGCTGCAGAGATTATGCACGCACTTCTCACGGAGAGTCGTAAGGTTGTAGAAGAGGACGCACGGTACTTCGTCGAGAAACTCTTGAAGGTCACGGCTCGGGAGATTAGGCCGTTCGTAGATGAGTACGATCCAGAGAGCGAAGCTGCTCAACGCGCGTACTGGGAGAGTCGGGGATTCGTCTTCGATCAACCGCTCAGTGGATTCCCATACCTTCCTAACGTCTTTTCACCTGCGGGAGCACAAACAATATGACAAAGAAAGCAAAAAAAACGTACACCAATGGATCGACAGTCCGCAAGCCTCTCAACATGGAGAAGGCAGACTTAGACAACAATAAGGTGTTGAGTGAATACGAACGTAAACGAGGCGTGGCTATCGAAAAAGCTATGGCAAAGCGCGGCTAAATATACCGACCAGATTTTTCTATAATTTCATCTGCGCTAGTGTTCAAGTAACGAAGAAGGGACGTGAGAGAGTGAGTACCCTCGTACTCAGGAACCCCCGCGTCCATTTCTCTTTGGAAGTCGTCCGGACGAACAGACTCCTTATTTATCTCTACGTTACCGTCTTGCCTCAAGTGCGCCGTGAGCGAAAACAGTTGAGCCTTCGACATCTTCTAACTCCCTAATAGGTAAATTGTAACAGTCGGCTTTGAATACGAATCCGTTGTCGGGATCGATGTCTCCGCGCCTGTGATGCGTAGCCTTTTCGTAAAAGGTACGTTTGTCTACCTGCCCTAAAACCCACGCCTTTGTGCCGTCAATTTTTACACGTACAAAAACGTACGAGTCACAATCTTGCTTCGTGCCGTGAGCCGGAATCGTACAGTCGTAGTGGTCTCTCGGCTTCGTGTTACACCTCTTCGTTTTCACGTCGATTCGCTTCTCACCGAGAAGGAGATCGTAATCTCTGTTGTTCGCCTCTAGAGCACCCGTGAGGTCACTCACGATGAGTTCGCCTAGTGCACCTACCACGTGACTTGTACTGCCTGTGATGCTGCCCTGTAGGATGCCTACGTGGGCAGTTTTCTTTTTTGCGCGTTCGACTAACTCAGGCGTTATCTTTACTTCGATCAACGATCTTTCTCCACTCTTCATAACACGGATGATTTCGGGGCGGGTTGTATTGAACCCACCCCTTTCCCTGCTTCCACACAGGATGTGTTTCTTTCTTTGGCTTAGGCGGCATTCAAGTCTACCACTTCACACACGCCAGCCGTACACGCTAGCTCACGTGAACCAGACGTATTATCTTCTTTCTCGTACATAGACAGAGCAGCCCAGTCGATCTCCAAGCTGCCTCGCTCTAGCTGCCACTCCGCATAGTCGTCAGCTTCGATGTCCTGATAAGGTGCCTGCTGATAGGTATGATCGAAGTGCGGCAGGAACGAGACGCCGGATGCCACGTCAAAGTTCTCATACATCCACGCACCTACGCTCATCCACTCATGCTCCTTCACAGAGATGGTGACAGACGGCTTGTGCTCACACCAGTGTATAGCGTACGTTTTCCACAACTCTAGCTGTTCAATAGCCGTCATCGCATCACGTGTCACAGCACCGTCGGGTGCCTTCATCGCGAATGAAAAGACGGTCATGTCATCCGGTTTGGTNACATCCGCTTCGCTGTACACTCCTTGCTCTTTGAGGAACTGCGTCAGAGGGTCTTTGTTGTCTCCCCGGACGGTACGGATGTAATAATCGTTGTGCCTAGCGTGAATACCGCTTGCAGCGTCCACCAGTTGCGACACAGTACCGGAGGGTTTTACACAGGTGATAGCAGTGGACTGAGGGATTCCAATCGCGTTCGCGTACTTTAAATTCGTATCGACGGCGACTTGCTTCATCTCTTCGAGCCAGCGAGGGGAATCGACGGTTTTTGATAAAACCGGATGATCCATGATACCAGTCAAGGATACGCCCAACAAGCGTTCTTCTTCTGTGTTTGTCTTCCATACTTTCCTCAAGTACTTGAAGTCTGTGAGTGTGGACTGTAGCGTACCCAAGATCGTGGCGAGGCGTACCTTTCGCTTCAATGAGTCGAGCGTATCGTGTTCGCGTATCACAACTTCTGATAAGTTGCAGAATTGATACGGACGCAGAATGATTTCAGAACACGGATTCGTGCCCCACATGTGTCCCTGTTNCCGGCGTCCGTTACGGCCTACCTGCTTGTCTGCGGCTTGTCGATTGAATACGCCTCGCTCACCCGATTTCGAATCGTAAAGAGCTAACCACTCGCGCATAAACGTACCCATCTCCGGCTTGCCCTTATACGCTACAGAGTTGTTAGCCAGCGCACGTTGCTTTTCGTAATCGTACCATTCTCCTGACTTGGCATGGCGCATCTGATCATCGTTGAGATTCGACAGGCTAATCAGGGCAGAACGACGTACGCCGCCCACCACAACAACCTCACCCACCTTNCACATCAAGTCGTGACACTCGATAGGGAANAGGCGACGACCTTGTGCTTTTACAAATAGTTGCACAGCAAAGTTAAACAAGTCTTCGAGCGGACCCGGACCAGAGGCACGTCCACCCATTGTCTTAAGGCGGGCACCAGACGGGCGTATAGCAGACAAGTCCCACTTCGGGATGTGACCTGCGTACAGCAGCGCAATCAGTTCGCGCAGTGCCTTAGCCCACCCGGGCTTGGAGTCATCTACNTTNATCACAGTGTCTGTCGCCTGCATGTCATCACTGACAACAGGCAGCTTGTCTACATTCTCGCGCTCAACAGAGAAGCCTACCCCTGTGCCACACATCAAAATGTACATGCACTCATCGAACGAACGGGGACTGTCTACCGGGATGTAGCTACAGTTGTAGCCGCAGATGTTGTCACGAGCGAGGGCTGGCCCTGCAGTCATCATAGCCCGCATCGACGGCATAATCTCCTGACCGAGAATAGCCTGTTCGATGTCGAACAAGTCTGTGTTAGAGATCACGTACTGATGTTTGCCATGAACCTGATTACGCATAAAGTTTGTGTAGCGGAACACAGTCTCATCCCAATTCTCGCGGCGCTGTTCATCATCGAGCCAACGCGCGTAGCGGGACTTATGTATAAATTGTTGATATGGTGTGGGTAGCATATTATTCATTTTCGGTTTCCTCTATTAGCTTTTGTAGGTACCACTGTGCCTTTTCTAAGTCTTGGACGCCATTCTTGTAGCGGTAACGCCATAGGTACTTGATGATGTTTCCTTGCAGGTAGTATTGATAGCCTTCGTCTGTGGCAGCGCGTATGGCATCGATACACTCAACCCCTGCTTGATTGTAGTGCGGTGGACTGTTGACCATGTCCACATTGCCGTACGCCTCTTTTCCAGCCTGTTCTAATTCTTCTCGCATCTTCATATATTCTTCGTGTCTCATCTACTGCGTTTTCCCGAAATTAACCTTGACGATGTTCGTTTCCGGATCGTGTTTCACGTCAGGGCCGTTGCCAGTCTCCTCTACCATAGCCTCTTGTGTAGCTTCAAACTGTAAGCGGGCAAGGCCAGCCTGCATAACACGCTCAAAGTCTGACTCCATGAGTTCGACGAGTCCGGAAAGAATGACCGAACCTGCCGGTATGTACTCGTCGTCTTCGTTGTCTGTAGACGTATCGTACGCCGTCATCATCACGTGATCGTCAGTGTCCCCCTGTCGGAAGACTAAGTACCACCGTTCGGGCAACAGACTCGCCTTCTCTAACATTCCCTGCATCTCTTTATCGTCCACTTTTATACCACTCCTCTGGTATCGAACCCTCTGCCCACTCGAACTTGTGCTTGGTAGCCCAGTCAGCGTACGTCGTCTTCGAACCCTTGTAAATTTTGTTTGCTGCTCGTAGAAATACAAAACGTATATCTAAGTCAGGATGCTGNTCTTTCACGAGAAGCATCTTCATACGATCACCTTTGTCGAGATGACCCTTCGCTTCGATGTACACACCCGTGGCAGGTATATAAAAGTCGGGAGTATATGTGCGAGGTTTAGGTATATACGTTAGTTTTGTGTTTTCGTATTCGTATTCGACGCCTNTGTCAGCGAGGTTTCGTGCTAAATTTAACTCGAAGTTAGATCGAAATCCCGCTCTCTTAGCAGAGCGTTTCTTCACAGATTCATTCCTACCGACGCGAGGCGCTTCATTACGTACACGGATAGCTTTGGCGACCGGGCTTCGATCAAAAAGCATTCGNTTATCAAAGAGTTCAGAGGGATACATACATTGACTCCTGAGTGAACCATTCTGCCTATTATTTGTATTTCATTCTCGACCGTCGTGATGTCCCGCTTCTCTGTATCAGCAGATACTACTCCGGATTTAGTGAAGTTTTCTCGTAAGGTTAAGGGCAAACCACGCTCGTGCTGACGTAAAAATACGGTTCGACGATCCCCACCTACACCCTTATGAGACTCTACGTATACGTGATACATTTCTTTGTTGAGTTCGAGGAGGTCTAAGTCGTATTCCCGAATAAACACATACGCCATCACAACTCCTTTTTCTTGAGTCGTGAGTACCACACCATAGGGGGAGACTTTGCTTGAGACGTGACACGAGGATGGAGCACCGCGTTCGGCCAGCAGTGTGCCTTGTAACCGCACAGTCCGCACTCTTTCGGTAAGACTTTATTACCTGTGCGGATAATTTCACCCTTACGTTTGTATGTTTCGAACTCATCCGGAAATGGCCGAAAGGTCTGCACGTCAGGATCACTCAAGAACTTCACACGCTCTCGCGCGTCCTTGAGGTATGCTTCTTTATCTTTTCCCGTCCAGTCGTACGCCTCTACGACAGCAACTTCTCCGCTAGACTTATTGATGACGATCCACCCACCGAACGGTAGGTCCGTAGCTTCTGCATACAAAAACCCTTGCATAATATAACCGAACGGATCGTCATTCTTCATGTGCTCGTATCCGCCGAAGCCAGTAAACTTATTTTTAAACGCCCAGTCACTTGCTGATTTGATGTCCCAGACCTGCTCCTTACCCGATCTATCTCGTATGATAACGTCGAGGGTGCCCTTTACAGTGATCCCCTCTAGTTCGAGTTCGACTTCCTTCTGGTAGTCTACAATCTCTATGCCTGCCTCGCGGAGTGCTAGCATAAGTAGGGCTTCGGTCAAGTCTCCGAACAAAAAACGTACGATGCTGTTGTATTGCATCGTCTCAGGGATGCCGTGCTTATCACACACCTGTTGGCAGAGGGGCTTGCCGAGTCCGGACATACGTATTCGATACGACCGCTCTCTACCACCTAGTTGACGCGTAACAGCCGTACGGCAATCTTCTACAAATAAATCGAGGTTAGCCGGGGAGAGTTTAGTCTCCCCCCGGATAACACGTGTTAAGTAATCTTGAAGCTCAAGGAGCATCACACAGCTTCTTTGAAGTCAGCAGCGAGATCGTAATCCTCATCTTCGAGGATACGCTTCTGCGCCTCTTTGTGCCCCTTCATAATAGCATCGTTGTGACCTTTGACTGTTTCATCGAACTTTATGAGAAGCAGCCGATCTTCTTCGGTGAGACCCGGCAGCGTATCAGCAAGGGTAGGCACCGGTGTCCAGTAAATTACGCTTCCTCGCTTGTTCTTATGTGTCTTGAGTTGCACAAGGCTGTGACACATGACCTTATCCTGATGCGAAAGGCTGTCGATAAAATCAGAAATAGGCTTGAAGCCGGACTTCTTGAAGTACGCAACAAACGGTGCGTGATCAACATCCACCGCATTACCTGCGGCATCCTTGAAGTCACCACTGATCTTGCCATAGATGACTTGATTACAGACCACACTGCGAGATAGAAGCAGCTTAGGATCGTTTTCATCGAGTCCCTCTTCTTCATCGCGCGAGAGGCGACCACACTTGTTGCCTCCTTTGCTATCTGGGAATGATGAACGGAGATTATCACTCTGCACCGACTTCGCAGCAAAGCCACCCCGACCTTCATTCATCTCTGAGTCCCACACACTATACTCGAACCTCCGCATGAGAGGCTGGATAAATACAGTGCTTGCATACAGATTGCGACCGTCGATAAAAATCTTCCAGTCACCTCGCACGAGAGTTGCACCATCGTCCGCTTCAGAGTCGTAGTTGATTCCGAGCCGTGGCAACCCCACCCGCTCCTTTGGGGTGACATCCCCCTGCCCTGTGAGGCGCATTAGTTCTTTCATGTCGTCCGCACGTAGTACTTCCGCAATATTTGTCCCTGTCATAGTCCTTCTCCTTTTCAGATCGATAGGGTGTAAAGTATCTTATAGTTTTACCTCTTCCAAGTCAAGCCAGTTTTTTCCGATCTTGAGTTCTATTCCGACCGGCATGTCGTACGTGATGCCATAACGTCTAAGCGTTTCAAAGGGTAACGCTAGCATCGCGTGCTGCATTAAATTTATACACGTCTGCTTCTCGTCGGGGTGTACGTCCATGACGATGGAGTCGTGCACCGTGTTACAGATGACGCTTTGCAACTCCGCCTCACGCACGAGCCTAGTCAATAGCACGAGTGCTATAGGCAAGAGATCAGCCGTCGCAAATCCCTGCACCGGATAGTTGCATATCGCCGTACGATTTGTGGCAGTGCCGTACTCGGTCCAGCGCGCGTCAGGGAAAGCGTATTCACGACCTGACGGCAACACAACGACACGCTTAGTGACAGCCTGTTTCTGTAGCTCATCGTGCCACTCCGTCACACCGGCGTACTTCTCCTTGAAAGCCGAGTAATATCTTTTTTGTGCATCTGTACCTGATGTGCCACCGTAGAGAGGCTTGAATGTATGTGCCTTTGCTTCTTGGCGTGTGCAGCCGATAACAGATGCCGTGTAGTTGTGAACATCCGTACCCTGCTTTACATCAGCATACGCTTGCTCATCTTTAGCGAGGAACCCAGCGACTCGAAACTCTAGCTGCGAGTAATCACCCTCAAGTATGTAACCGCCCTCGAAACGGCTCTCGACCACCTTCCGTATAGCGAAGGTATTTCCACGTGGCATATTTTGAAAGTTAGGATTGCGGCTCGAAAGGCGACCCGTCGCCGTAACACACTGCATAAACTCCGGATGGATGAAATTCTTTCTGTCCACATTATTTTTTATCCCCTCTACAAAGGTGCTCAAGTACGTGCGTAATGCGTTGTAACGAACGTACGATTCAACAAACTCCCGTGCATCGCCTTGTAACTCTTCGCGACGTTCGTCGAGTGTGTCTTTATCCGTACGAAATCCCGCAGACGCAGTGTCGTACACACTTCGAGGAAGCAACTTAAATCCGGCTACCTCTTGTGTATTATGGTACACAACGCCGGAGCCTCCGCACGTTTTGCAGACGCGTACGGCCTTGCCGAGTGTGCCATCCTTCTTGACCACACGATTACGTCCGTGCCCTTTGCACCCAGTACACGTCTCGGCCCGAGTTTTGTACACGACATCTGTGAGGCGTCCTACAGTGCCGCTGAACTGCTTACGCGACATACGGGTACGCATCTTTGGTCTAACTGTCGCACCCCGACGCTCTGTACCCAAGTTAAACGCAGACGACCATGCTGCCTTATCTCGTACGCGTCGAGAGTATAACAACATCGAACGGTCATCAGGACTCGAAAGGTTGATAGGAGTATCTCCTACTGCGTTGGCCGCTAGCTCTTCGAGGCGTTCTCTCAACTCTTCTAGCTCTTGCCGATAAGAACTTTCGATCTCGTCGAGTGTGTCTAAGTTTATCCACAAGCCCTCTTGTTCGATGTAAGAGAGGGAGTTTGTCATCTCTAGCGAGAGTCTAAGCGTCGGCACTAGCCCATTGTCTGTCCGCATATATGTCTCCGTATGTTGTGCCAAAGGCATCTAATTGCTTCGAGGCCACCTCTTGAGTGGCTATCACGTCCGCAGTACCGTACTCTTCTACGATCTCCCACGGTATCTCGTAGAATGTCGCCCCCGCTTCCAAGTACGGGGCAACCATGTCCTTTTCCTTTCGTGTAACGTCATACTTTTCTGTAAGAGCAGCAAGTCCAAGAGGCCAACGTCTCGAACGGGAAAGAATATATTCCGCAACCATCGTATCATAGATATCTCCTTCATACGTGAATCCGCACGCACGTATCCACTGCAAGTCAAACTTTATGTTATGTCCGATTACTAGATCGGCATGATTTAAGGCTAACTGAAATCCCTCTGCAGCGGCCTGTGTAGGCGGCTGAGTAGAGTGATAGTAACAGTCGTAAGCAACTCTGCTCGTGAGCCACTTCCAGCCTATAGAGACGAGCCTGTTGCCAAAGTATGGTAGAGGAGTATAGCCGCCCCCCTTCTTCTCGATGTGCGTCGTCTCCACGTCGAATACGAGGGCGTTCATGTTGCATCTCCCATCATAGANAAGAATAGTAAGCCTAAGCCTATTTCGAATACACCCGGCGCGTTGATAAACATACCGAGAGCGATGATCGGAAACAATATAGGAGCCATTAGTAGTACACCCCCCGACGAACATCGATCTGAGAGTTGATCATGCCGTGCCATCCATTGAGTTTATTCTTCGATACACAGATGTGACGCACAGTGTTCTCGACTTCACTCGAACCTGTCTTTCCAATACCAATGATGATGTCAGCCTCGCCCGCCTTACCCGTACGAGAGTTGTCGAGCATCGAATAGTCGATGAACTGACGGTCGTGCGCCTCGTAACTCGCCTGACTAACAGCCCATACGAGACAACGATTACGCTTGGCAATCTCACGTGCGTATACATACGTTTCCTTGAGACGTTCATCTCCCCTGTTGTACTCGCCAGAGATACGAAACTTATCTAGCTGATCGGCGAATATCACGTCGGGTTTGTTGAGCTTGGCGTACTCATCTAACTCCTCAATAGATGTGCCTACCGAGTCCATGATTGTGAGATACGGTGCGATTTCTTTTTTGTACCGCTCAACAAATTGTTCCCGGAGTGGGCCGCGCATCTCTGACTTGAAGATGGCAAAATATGACTGCACGATACGGAGCTTGATTTTCTCTGCTGGTTCCTCATTCGCCCAGTACGACACCTTGAACCCCTGCCGAACATACGATGCAGCAAGAAACGCACAGAAAGTTGTCTTACCAACTTCAGGACGAGCGAAGAGTATACCCAAGTTGCCACGATCTAAGCCCGGAAGATTCTCTGCGATCAACTCGAATTCGAAGGGAAAGTCAGGCTCTCCCACCTCCTCGTCGATGAGAGCGTCGAGATCACTGTCAACAATCCGATACGTCGTCTTGTCAGAAATCCGACC
>FUFK010040865.1_pt1 | contig 36671 bp, 46 predicted proteins | sample 1021851 | NCBI WGS metagenome assembly FUFK01 (sample SAMEA51879418, study PRJEB19060) | metagenome | reverse complement strand
ACGTAGACGAACTTCGTTCACGTGCTCGTATGTATAAGCGTAAACACAAGATTGAATGGATTGTCATAGACTATCTACAGCTAGTCCCTTGGAACACCAAACTCAAAAAGCACGACGGCATCGCAGAGGTTAGCCACCAGATAAAGCTTATGGCTATGGAGCTAGACTTACCTGTTATACTGCTAGCACAGGTAAACAGAGAGGGAGCCAAGCGAGAGACTGGTATTACTCTGTATGATCTGAAAGATTCTGGAGACATCGAGAACGACGCAGACATCATTCTATTGCTATGGCCCAATGGTTCAGATACAAAGGAAGCTACGGTTCACAACGATCCCATACACGGCACACATATTTCTATCAAATACAATATAGCAAAGCAACGTGAAGGTGAGCGTGACCAGTATGGTAAGTTTGTCTTCCAAAGCCACATCGGTAGATTTAGTTAACTCTCACCAAAATAAATATGACACAGGATAACCTAACACAGAAGCAAGCCTATAACCTCTATCTAGAAGGTTTTAGTTACCATCAAATCGCTCAAGACTATGGAACAAGTGCAGAGGCTGTGCGTTCTAAGATTAGACGATACAAGGCTACCATACCATCGGCTCAAGGAACAGAGCGCGTCCTTGTCATAGCAGATACTCATTGCCCTGCTATGCACAGCGGCTACATAGAATTTTTACTATCAATCTTTCACAAGCACAGGTGCACACGAGTAGTCCACATTGGTGACCTAGTAGACTGGAATGCCATCAGCTTCCACGAGAAAGACCCAACCATGCCTAGTGCGGCAGACGAGTTTGTAGCGGCAGCCAGACAGGTTAGAGCACTACACAAGGCTTTTCCTAGGGTAGACTATCTTATTGGCAATCACTCGGCCCTACCAGAGCGTAAGGCGCAGAGCGTTGGCTTGCCACCAGAGGTAATACTCAACTTCAAAGCATTATGGGGGCTTGACGGATGGACCATACATCCTAGATTCACGGACCTAGTAATCGATGAAGTTATATACAGACACGGAGACAAGGAGAAAGGAGGACAGATGTCGGCACTAAAGAACGCACAGGCCCAGTTCAAGTCTCTAGTCATGGGTCACTTTCACGCACAGGCTGGCATCAACTACCACGCCAACCAGGATGATATTGTCTTTGGCATGAATGTAGGCTGTGGTGTAGACCACCATCACCCCGCCATGAACTACGGGCGTGTCTACGCCGCCAAGCCAATCCTAGGTTGCGGTGTTGTCTACTCTCCCAAGCTTGCTTTCTTTGAACCAATGTTTATCTAACTATGACCTACGAACACAAGATACAAATGGACAACATTCACGGTGACACAACTGATGTTATCGTGGAGTTTGAAGCCGATAAGCCTACAGGCAGAAGCCCAGACATAAAAGGCATATACTACCTTGAGTCTGACGAACCACTAGACAGCGAGGACATCGTATATTTGTTTGAGTGGCTAGAGCGAGACGTTGACCAATGGGAACTAATTTCACACAACATATAAATGCAAACCAATAAAAACCAATCCGTTTACAATGTTAACTCCGAAGTAATTCTGGCAAAAGGTCTAGATGCTATGACTAAATCATGCGAGGCTCTGACTAACCAGAACGAAAGACTAAACAAAGATATAGAAATTTTAAAAAATAAGATTGATATGCTTCAACATCGCCTCTTATCTAACGCAGAAGAGCGAGAATAACTTTGCGGTTTGTTTATTTTCCGCAGAAAGAGTAAGTCGTGAGTGCTCCGGATAGGTTTTTTACTTACCTATTATGGGGTTGCTGTTAGCCAGCCCTCCAACCACGACGCTAACAAACTAAGGTCCTCCAGGTAACTGGGGGGCTTTTTTATTGTCCCCTATAGGAGTCCCCTAATTCTCAACGCCTGTATCACGGAGTCAGATAGAAGTCCCTTGCGCCTGAACTCGCTTATCATGCTTGGGTTTCTGGACAGATAATCTACCTTCTCGTCTGTATCCATGTTTCGGATTAGCGTATCCTTCTGGTTCAACCCCTTGCTTGCATTCTTCTGCTCGCGTATCCACATATTCATTAGCCTCTTGCCCACGATTGGGTCCTTCCGAATTTCTTTCTTTATGTTGCTACGTTTCTGCTGCATGGTATCACCCATTTCGTTGTATATATCAGATGTAGATTTCTTTGATACTCTTGGCAGGTCTGATGGAGAGTTGTCTAATATTTCTAATATCCTCTTGGACGGAACCCTTGCGTCTTTGAATATTTGTATGCGCTCGTTTTCGTCATAGCCTAGAGTAATCAAACTCTGGTTGTTCTTAGACAAGGCGGCAAAAGCGTCTGAATAAATTTTGTTAGCCCTTTCGTAAGCTTGATTTAATTCTGCCTCTGATGCCTCTCCAAATTTTAACAAGCTGTTGTAGTCTGACTTAGCCTCATTGGATAATGTGTTGGTGTTTCTAATTGTAAACATNGCAGCNTCACCTACGTCNAACGGGTTGATACGNGCNCCNAANTGNCTTGCCCCTACCTCTTTGAGNGTTAGGTCACCCTTACCAAGACGAGCCTTCTCTAGCTTCTTTAGCTCCCTGCTGAACCCAGGTTTAAATGATTCCGTAAGGAAGAAAGCTAGTCGATCCCTAGCTTGATCTAACTTGTCTACCTCTTTGGATATTAGTTCTCCCCTCTCGTCTCGGTTAGCTAATGCTTGATACGCTGACTGAAAAACGAAGGAACCTTCTCCTATAAACTCTTCTGCCAATAGTCCAATGACTGACTGCTCGCTGTCACCGCTCAGACCAGCCTGCAACGCAGACAAACCCAGAGCGTGTGGCACTACATAACTGGGGTTGGCTACCCATCCCGTGCGTCCTCCTTCGTCTAGCTTAACTAATTGATTTCTGTTCTTGTCCCAAGGTGCATAAGCAACGTCACGCAGAGCCTCTTCTTTCTTATCGTCTACACCGGATGCAGCCTTGACTCCCTCGATAGCAGCGTAGGTTCCTCCATACACACCAAGTAAAGAGGCGAGTCTTTTACCTCCTTCAATTCTCATGCGAGCTACGTTGGCTGCTCCTAGTTCACTAAACTCTTCACCAAAGTTTCCTGCCAACATGCGAGCAATCATCTTACCTTGGTTGTATTGGTTCCGAGCAAACTCAGATGTGAACGATGCGAACTGTGGCATAACACCCCAACGAGAAAGAGTGCGAACTACATTACTTAACTTATCGTAGTTCTGATAAGTGTCGTTGATCATCATGGCAGCCTGCTTCTTAACAACCTCGTCGCTGGCATTGGGGAACATCCTGCGTATAGTGTTTTGGTTGGCTTTCCAACCCACATACCTGCCCAGCGTATCAGGAACCTGGTATGCTTTACCAACTGGGTCTAGTCCCTTTTGTAACCACTTGGAGAACGGCCCTGCATCTAGGGTTGATCTTATGTCTGATTCTAGGATGTTGGCATTCTTGATACCATACTTGGACATCTCTTCAATCTCGTCTAACAGTGCCTTACGAGCCTTTGGAGTTTTGTCTAAACCCTCCATTGCTCTGGAAACCAAGGGGACATCAGCTAACGCCAGACGTAGTCCCCGTGACGCATTGTTGAACGGATTGATTCCCATACCCAACAAGTTGGCAGTATTACCATACACCTGCACAGGATAGGCTACGGTATTGAACAAGACCTTTACACCCTTAGATAAACCAACACTTGCTCTGTATAAATCTTGTAGACCGTTGAGGAATATGTTGTCCATCTTCTCAGAGCCATTACCAACATACAGTTCGTTGAGCGCTGTTTGAGCCTGCGGATATGCGTATAGCCCAGAGCCTTCTTTGCCTGATCCGCGCAACACAAGCTCAATCATTTCATCATCTACCTTGCTGGTAGAAGCTATGCCAGCATCAACCAGTTCTTTGCCTAAAATCAGATTAGTTCTTTCCCTTGCTACTGACTTGGCAATACCTGTTAGCGTTCCCCTCATGCGCTCAACGGGGTCTTTAATCTCTCCCAACCAAGCCTTTTCTGCTTCACCAGGAGTTTTTCTTTTCTTAAACACAGAGTCTATTCCGTTGCCTAAAAACCTTCTTGGGTCTTCTTTTTTGGTAGACGCAAAACTGTCCTCCAGTCTCTGCAAATGTTTTTCTGCATTAACTGAAGCTGTGTTAAAATCTTCTCCCCTATTTATACCAGCCTCAATGAGTTCATTCATAGCCGCCTGTTTTTGTTTGGCGGTAGGCTTATAGTTAGGGTTTAAGAAAGCCTCGTACTCTCTCCTAGCATAACGCTGGCTTGAGTTCATCGAGTCATTAATTGTGTCCCTTAACTTCTTTCTAGCCTTTTCATCTGCGGACTTGTATGCTCCATCATCGAGCAGTTGTATAGCTTCCTTCTGCAAAGCTACTCTGGCCTCATTATACTTTGTTAAATCATCACCAAGAACTCTGGCTACATCATCTGACATCTCGCCAGTATCTAAGAACCTATTGATAGGTGCTTCTAGCGACGGATCTTTCTTTATTGCTCTTGCAGTCTTGGCTCCAATCCTACCAGAAAGCTCTTCCGCTGTCTTAATGATTCTAGAGAAATCAATGGTAGCTTGTTGAGCCTTTGTTCCTACAATCTTAGAGGGTGCTACAGAGGCTAGTATCCTGCCCATAGTTCCTAGGTTTGCTTGAGGCTGTGTTAGGGCTTGTGCTGCCGCTCTGCTTCTTGCCCCATCCTTAGTTTCTTGTATGCCCCTTAGTAGTACTCCTTCTCCAAACTCTATGTCATCAGAGGCATCTTTGGGAAAGAAAGATAAGTCCTTAAATGTAATCTCTTCTCTAGCTATAGCATCATCTATCTGTTGCGGTGTCTTACCCGCAAACTTCTGTCCAATCTTAGTAGTCACACCACCTAGTGCACCACCAAACAACGCACCTGCTCCACCAAACTGAGCTAGCTCCCCTGCTGTGGGTAGACGGCCTTCATCTATCATAGCCCTTGCTGTAGCGTCTGTAACGCCAAATGCAGCCCCCTTGGCGGCTTCTCTACCCGCAACCTTGCCCAGAGTCATGCCTCCCTTTATGCCCTTGCCTACGCCCCCAGGTATAGCACCAATAGCTGCTGCGGCTATAGCACGACCCATAGACTTATCTTCCTGCCCCTCGATGTCCTGTGCAAGCAAGCTACCAAAGAAAGAAGCTGTGGCCCCACCAAGAGCACTACCTATAGCGGCTCCCGGAACTGCTCCTATACCAAAGAATGCAGAGCCTAATGTGCCACCAAGAATGCCGCCAAGAACAGAGCCACCAATGCCAGCCCCTACCTCTACGCCTACACCTTTTACAATGTCTCCGGCACTAGGGTCTTCCTTTTCTTCTAATAAATACGCATCAGGATCAAACTGAGTTGTAGCACCAGTAAATAATGATGATGTTTCAGACAAATACGCATCGGGATCAAAGTCAGTAGTTTGACTTCCCCCAGCTAAATAGGCATCGGGATCAAAGGCCATATTAATTTGCTCCCAGTTTATCTAATATTTTCTGTGATCTTTCATCACCGGGATTCTCAATTGCAAAGTTGTAAGCCTCCCTGTCCCGTGGGGATAATTGGCTAGGGTCAAATGCACCATCATCGCCCCTCATGAACTCCACGGCTGGGTCAAATATGTCAGAAGACTTTCCTCCCATTTGATCAATAACATACATAGCTGCTTGAACCTCGTCTTGCAGGATTCCGTCTCGCAACATTTCTTGAGCAACTTGAAGAGTCTCTCTGTATTTCTCAGGCTCAGTCTGTTGATACTGGGCTATGTAGGCTTGTATTCTTTGGTTATTAAGAACCTGACCTTGCACTCTATACTGTTCGTATTGCTCCTTGAGTTCACTTATATAACTGTTCTGTTGAGCTTGGAATGCTCTAACTCGCTCGTTATAATCCTTTGTTTTTTCTCTTGCCCCCTTCGGAACAAACTTACGAGCTTCTTCAAAAGACATCTCACCCCCTCGATCTGCACCTTCAGTGCGAGAGTCAGCAATTCGTGTGTCACGTTCTTGTAGAGTTTCACCAGGACGAAGATCACGTAAGTTTATTCTATCAATTCTATCTCTAGATGCTTGATCAAATGCGGATTGAGCGTTGGCTAAATTTTGTTGAAGAGCCGCTGGACTTTCAAAACTGCGAAGACGACCCTGTGCATCTGTTGCCATTACTGCGTCAGGATCATTAAGCATAGCTTGATTAAGTGTAGCTGGTGCATCAAGTCCAAACAATTCAGCAATACGTGCTCTTGTTGCGTCTCGACCCATAGGTGCATTGGGTCCTCGTGCCGCCTCGTTGACCATATTAAAACCACGCAGAAGTGGTCCACCTAAACCAGAAGGTGTATCAGGAGACTGAAGGAAAGGACTTATAGGTTGCTCCATTTGCGGTCCTATAAATTCAAAATCTTCAAAATTATCAACGTCGGGTATATTCCTAAAAGTTGGTCTGCTAAAATCAGTGCTTGTTAAAACATCTAAAACAACGTTGTTTGGCTCTCCAGTGCGCGGTCTTCTATTAAATACTGTTTCTTCTTGAGATGAGGGAGTTTCTCCAAAGTTATTTGTTAAAAAATCTAAAGTTGTTTGAGCAAAATCAAGTACTTTAGATGCAGCAGCGGGTGGAGCGGGAGTTTCATAATTGGGTTGGTTCAACATATCTACAATTTGAGACGCAGACATACCGTCTGTTCCAACTAAATCAGCCTCAGTGACTGGACGGAAATTAGACCGAGGCGCACTGAAGCTTTGCTGCCCCAGTATGGGAACTGGTTGCATCATGGGGTTCATGATAGCCGCTTGGTTCATATCCATACCCGCGGGCAAACTAAACGAGGGAGAAGGATCGAAGTGAAATAAAGAATGAGGCATAATAAATTATTAGTTATTAAGTTGTTTTACCTTTGGGCAAATTCTCTAGCAACAAATGAGCCGCGTCTACCTGACCCTATCGCCCCAAGAATCTGCGCTTGTTCTTCAGGTCTTACTCCTAATCGTGAAAGTCGTTTACTAACAGACTCCTGAATTTCTTCCCTACTCATAGGGCCAGGTGATCCAATATTCATTTGTTGAGGTGGTGAAAAACCAACAAATCGAGGAGCACCCCCTGGTGTTGTTGGTGCTTCAAATCCCTGAGATGCGTAGGAGGATCCGGGGTTATATGTTGGCGTAGAGCCACCCTGACCCATTGGAGATTGACCCAAAAGAGCGTCCATAAAATTACTTTCTTGCCCAGTAAAACGAAACAGTTGATTTGCTTGATTTAGATAACGGAGCAATTCTCCAACATTTTGACCGCCTCCAAATATAAATTGCATTGGGTTTTGTCGAAATTGTCTAAGAGATTGTTGTATAGAATTTGGCCGTGGTGGCGTAACATAGTCCTGTTGGTAAGCATTTCCAGTTACTTCAAACATTTCTCTGGCACTAACCGGTCTTCCGTCAATGGTAAAATTCCCGCTTGCAATTTGTTCAGCATCAATCTTTGATTGCTCTAAATCAGCTTCCTTTTGCCCTAAGGTAAATTCAGCTGCATCTTGCTGGTATCGTTTTGCTCGATCCTCAAGGCTTTGCTCCCTAAGCTCTTCAGCAGTAGGCTCAGGTCTAGGTGTTCTGAATACATTTATTGCAGACTGTCCACCTATTTGATTTTGCCCCATAAATCCACCCATTGGAATAGACATAGATAGTTGGGGCTGTTGTTGTTGTCCGAATATGGGACCACGATAATTCCTACCTCCTGGTGCATATCTGTCTGCTTCTGCTGATCGTCCAATTCTAATTGCCATAATGTTTTAAATAAAGGGGTTAGTCCTATTATATCATAGGGGTTAAGAGGGTTAATTGTAAGTGTAAAAATTAAATGTAATCGTTGCAGATGCGGTTCCAAAAAGTGATCCAGAGTCTACAGTCCAAGTTTTGCCTACTCCGCTTGAATCAGTAGCAGGTTTTGCTGCATCTGGGTTAATAGCTCCACTATTATTTCCGCTAAAAATAAATCCTTCATCATCTATTCCATTAAAAATTAGTTCACCAATATTTAAAAAATACTTTCCAGTAGACTCATCAAATCCAATGTAGTTTTCATTTTCCGCTGGGATTGAACCATCATCTGGAGCCAATCTAAAGGGCTTTGAGGTATCGTCATCGTTACACACCCTTTTAAATGGTTCAAGTGGAAAATCTAAAGTATCGTCTACTGATCGCGGGCTACTCCCAAGTTCTGTTGCCGTTACTCTAATGCTTGAGGTGTTCCAATACAATTGCATAATTTCTTCTAAAGTATAAAGTCCNGAGTGCGTAGCTGGATTAAATGTTTTTCTGTAAGCGCAACTAGCTAACCCGTTACCTTTTCCTAATGCTGTAAATGGAATTGCGGTTGGCATTATGTTAATTTACCTCCAACCTGCCCGTAGATACTGGCACGGTGAGGGTTACCATTTATGCAAAGGATAACTCCAATCGAACCAAGGGGATCGTCTTGTTCCTCTGCGTCTGGCAATTCACCATCATCGCCTGTAGTTTGCTGTTCTTGTGTAAAATCTTGTTCAGTTGGAACGGGTGATGGAACAATCCCAGTTGTTCTTCTGTCTCTTCCAATTAGACCGGCGTCTCTTTCCCTCTCTTCCATTGTTGGGTCATCTAAACCCCTGCTAGTTGTAGTATTATATAGACCAGCCGCTCTCTCTCGTTCCTCTATTGTGGGCATTTCGTCCCCTGTATCTCTTGAAACATCTTGACTGGGCCGAACAGGTTGGGCTAGTTGATCTTGGGCTTGCTGTTTACCTTGCTCTAATCGTTCAATCTCAGCCCTTATTGCCCTTGCGTCTTTAGTGTTATCTACTCTTCCCGATGATTTAAGTTCTTTAAGGTAATCTATGCGATCATCAAAGTTCTGTTTAGTTACTGGATCAATGAGTTGTTCAGAAAGATCATTGAATTGACGACGTAGACGTTGCCTTTCTAGAGATGCTTGATTATTTCTTTCCATGCCTTAAAATAAATTCCTACCAATAGAACTGCCAGGAGGTCTAATTGTTACATTTGCAGAAACGGTAGTAACCTCATAAAAAACTGTTCCATCTTGAGCAGTTAAAACTGGACGAAAGGTTTTACTTATGATTCCATCTGTTTTGTAAATGTCGTCTTTATCAGTTTCATTATTTCCAAAGCCAAAAGCCTTTGTTACTGTTTCAGATTTTGATTCTGCAAATTTAAATTCACCCCCGCTTATATATGGTTGTTCTGAGCCTGATCCTGAAATTTTACCTTCAGACTTGTCGCTTTTAAGAAAATGCCTTGGAAATTCTGAAATACTGCTACTTGTACTAAAAGATTGTGACTCTCCAACCTCAGTTTCCGTGCTGCCATCTGAAGCTACTAATGTAACAGCCCTTCCTACTGAACCAGAAACTCTTTCAGTAATTCTTAAAACAGAACAAGATAGACCAGATATATCATAAGCAAGCTCAGTTGTATCTGGTATTGAGCTTTGTATGTTAACGGTAACATCAGCTTCTACTTGTTGTTTTTTGGGAGGAATACTTTCGACGACAACTACTTCTCCTGAAAATTTTGTAAAGCTAGCAGTAGGATTAACGAGGGCGCGGGTTGAAGGAGGTTCTAGTTCTGCGCTAGTTGTACAATTAACCTCTCCAGGAACATCAACAAATACTACATCCTTGTAGGTTTGGGTTGTTTTAATAATTGTTCCTTGCAGCGCAGTTCTAGAAAATCTAACGTATCCATTCTCTTGGGTTTCAGAGGAATCAATTAGAGTTCCACTAGGAGTAATAGCAGTGCCAACAGAGTCTATAGTAACGTATGTTGTTCCTGGTATAGCACTAGGTCCTGGCCTAGATGTTCTTCGTATCTCGCCAGAGTTACTTTGAACAAATGTTTTTCTAATGGTATCTATACCCTCTACGTTTGATGTTGATACACCAATCTCTACGCCACTAATGGTTGAAGTAGGAGTTTCATTAAAAGCTTCAACTGTTTCTGTGCGTATCTTACCAGTCGTCCCTGTTCCTCCCTTTCCCTCGTTTATAGTCCTGCTTATAACGCCGCTTTGTAACCATGTCTCTGTAATTCTAACAAATCCTGATTCGCCTGGACTTTTGGTTCCCGATGTAGCTTGAGCTAGTGTTAGTGTAGCTGCGCTGTATCCAATCCCTGAGTGGCTAATGGTAGTTGTTCCTACTGTTTTACCATAGGTTGTTCCATCTTTAGCTATAAGGCGACGTATAACCCTACGCAAACCATTAAGTTCTTGGTCTACTTTTTCTGCTGCCTCTTCAACAAAAGAGTCAGTTAATGTCTGATACTCAAAAGTTATTACATATTCACCGGTTTGAGTGTAGCTAGCCTCAACGCTGGTAAGAACCATGTTTTCATATGCTTCACCAGTTCTAGCATCAATGCCATCAACTGCCATGTGAGCATCATACAATGTTCCAAAGTCAGCAAATATCTGATCCTTGTTTTTGTCATACCAGGCTTCTGTATCATTCTTTGCCTGGCAACGCACGGTCATTGCATATCGTCCACCAAATAGCTGCGTAACCTCTGGCTTTTTGCCATAGATTCTCAATCTCTTAGTTCTGTGAAATACTGCCATTATTCAGCCAATAAACCTAGAGTTTTTAGTGCTTTTACGATGTCACCCACTGTATACGCTGTGCTACCTACACCTCCTGTAAATGTAGAATCATCTTTTGTGGCTGTACCGCTTCCCGCTGTAAATCCAGTCGTTGTACCAGTTGTATTTTGTTGAACAACAGGAGTAGCATTAAAGAAACCAATCTTTTGGCTAGTGGCAGTTCCAATCTTCGTTCCAGTGCTTGTTCCAATAATTAGGTCGTGATCACCAGATATATCTAAATCCTTACCAAATACTACTTTCTCTCCGCTATTCGTTGTAGTAAACTTCAAATAACTGTTTGAGGACTCAGTAATATCTAAGGCACTAGCAAGATTGTCCGTAAGAGTAATCTTATTATCCCCAGTATCAGTTCCATCAAAAATAACATTTAGTCCAGTTGTAGCAACGTCGGCAGATATTGAACTACAGTTGATGTCACCAACTCCACTCAATGAAGTTATTCTCTCTTGATTAAATATAATAGTTCCGTTAGTAGTAACGGTAAGCGCGTTAGTGCTTACGTCGGTAAAGGTTTTATCTGCTCTACGCAGGTCTACCATTAGTGATGCTCCTGATTGAGCAGTTAAGGCTACATCTGGTGAAAAATATATTAAACTAGCATCATCTGCATCAAGAGCTTCTCCTTTATACAAAACTACATAATTACCAAGTGCAATGCCATCTCCAGCATTAGAACCGCCATCAGAGCCAATTTGAAACTGACCACTATTAGCTAGTGTTGCTGCGGTTCCAGATACGCTCACACCCGTTTGAGCAACATTGTCAACGTAAGCTATTGCATTACTACTACGATCAACAGAAACCACATAAGTATGCCATTTGTTATCATTAAGACCCGTTGCTAATGTAAAGTCAGCAGAACCACCTGAGTCCTGCATTGTTAATATAAGACTACCAGATACAAACCTTAATCTATACCCCGTTCCTGACAGTTTAGTAAGAATGGGTTCTGTTCCGTTATTGCTTAACCTTGCAAAAAAAGCTAAACTAAAGTCTCCCGCATCAACATCTAATACGGCATTATCTGCTATACTAAGAAAAGCAGATGTGTTGGTAAAGCTAATACTGTTGGGTACAAAGTTTACTTGTGCCGTAGGGTCTGTAATACCTAGTGTAGTTTTAACCGCAGAAGCACTTGCATCATCTAAAAAGGTTTTAGCAAAAGTGCTTATAGTAGTGCTAGCAGGTAAAGATAGCGTAGCAACATCTGCATCAATTGCATCCAGCTTTGTTTCTTGAGCGTCGGTCATCAACCGCTTGTCAGTGTCATCAGTTAGGTTAGTAGTAGGAGCCGTCAGGGCCGAAAATGTTCCAGCTGCTGCGGAGTTAGCACCAATCACGGCTCCGTCAATAGCTCCACCATTAATGTCAACTGAGCTAGATGTTAGAGCGGCAAATGTTCCAGCGGCTGCAGAGTTAGCACCAATTACGGTTCCATCAATAGCCCCGCCATCAATGTTAACTGCATTAGAGTTTTGAGAGGCTATTGTTCCAGCGTCGGAGATAGTGCTAAGTGTCTGTGTTCCCGTATGGTTAGCTCTTTGTATGGCGGCAGCATAAACAGAACTTTGCTGTGTAGCAGCACCACTTGGCGCATTATTTACTAAAAGAGACGAAAGCTCTGCTGTAGTGGTTCCCGAAGGAATAATAAATTTAGCTCGTTCTTTATTGGGAAATACTACTTCATATACACTCTCAATGTTAGAAACTCCATTTTGGAATAAAGTTACACTGCCATCCCCATTAGCATCACTTGTTGCTGATACACTTCCAGGTAGGACAACGAAATCCCCAGTTCCATTAGCACCCGCAGTAAGTAGGGTAAATGTAAGTGTTTGGTTAGCAAAGTTTGCATAACCAGCGGTTTTTAAATTAAAGTTTACAGTTGTACTAGCCATAGGTTTTTATATAAATTAACATTTCCAACGCTTCAATGCAAGTGCCTTGCGTGTTGGTCTTCCTTTCTTGTCCTTCATTGGACCCTTAACACCAGACATTCTGGCACAAAATGATTTCTTTCGAGCTAGCTTCTTCCCCTTTGGATTCTTTTCAGTAACAGGAGGCTTGAGGTTAGCACCAGTCTTGCGCTTGAAGTAGGCACGACCAGCGGCAGTAAGTCCTCCCTTTTTACTTTTGTGTTCCTTTCTCATTAACTTCTTACCTTTGCTCTAGGTGTATTGGCTACGACTGTCTTTCCCCTTGCTCCTGCTTTCTTCTTTTTTCTAGCTGTGCTTGCTCTTTCCGCTTTCGTGAGGCTGAGAGCCTTTCTTTTAGGCAGGCAACGGTCAGGGTTCTTCTTATCTTTCGACGTTCCGCAAGGGCCTTTAATTGATCCATCGGTGCCTATGCGTACCCAGTTTTGTTTTAGCCATTCTTTGAGTTGAGCCATTATCTACCCTTTCGTTTGCCACCCTTAGCCTTCTTTGCATAGTTTGGGTCCTTGCAATACTTAGATGCAGCAAGGTTGGCGTAAGCAGACGGATACGTGTCAAACGTCCGTCTCGCCCAAGCCTTACCTTCAGGGCATATCTTACCCCCGCTTTTTGCTCTTTTCTTTGCCATTCTTTAAGAGTGATTTGAGTAATTTCGCTTGCCCAGCGTGAGCCTTAGAAGCTTTTTCAAGCTTTCTTGCGACGGTTAGTATTTTTCTGTGCATTTCTACTCCTTAATACTTTGAAGTCAGCCCCAGTAATCTTGTTGCGAGGTGCAGCAACCCTAGCTAACTTCTTTTGTTTTGGACTGTATTTGCTAAACGGCATTACTTCTTCTTCTTTTTCATGGCCATCTTTTTCATCCCCTTAGCCTTAGCAGCTTTAGATGGACGACCTACTTTGCTTCCGTATGTTCCTTTTCCCATTGGCATAATATTATCTTTCGTTATTAGATTATTGATTTTACCCAAGCTACTAGCTTAGATATAGCGGATTTTATCTTGTTGATAAATGTGTCTTTAGTTTTGCAGATGCAGCACTTCATAATTATTTCTTTCTTTTGTTGTGAAAATCAAATAGCACTTTTACTTTCTCTGTAAGAGCCTCCAGGTTGTAGTGCATCCGAGCCAACACCACGATGAGGGTAATGATGCCGATAAAGATGGGCCAGAGGGATGATATGATTTGTAAAGTTTCATTCATTTAATAGTTGAGGAGCCGAAGTAAAATCCGACGATGGCTAGAACTGTTTGACGAATCTCTGGCAGGATCAAGTAGCCGTTTAGAGTTTGGTATTTGACTCCTCCAAATAATCCAAAGAAACCTTTAGACTCCTGTCCCACTGTAACACCCTCTGGACTGTGAGCCAATATAAACGGGGCTATAACGACCGCAAACAGGACAGTGCATACTATGACCCTTCTGACCCACTCTCCGCCCCTTGTAGCAGCTTTCTGGTGGCTTTCGTCGGCTGCGGCTTGCTTCTTGAGCATAGCGTCCACAGTGCCTTGCTGATTAGCTACAAGCTGTCCAATCAGTTTGAAGATAAAGCCAGAAGCACTTCCGCCTAGCATAGCTATGAGTTCTGTGGTCATTTAAGTTCTTTGATTAGTTTATAAATAGAAAGTCCTAGGAAAAGAAAAGTCATTACACCAACGACCAGACTAACTACACCGTTAATACTTTGTAAACCCATACAGGCAAAAAATCCAGTTGATCCTACAGTTCCTCTAAGCATTGTATCCATAATTATTTAGTCTCCTTCAGGGCTAGGTAGGGGTGTGTAGTGATCAACGGTTGATGCTTTCTCAGAATCATCCAAGTCATAGTCTGTTACGTCTAGTGCCCAAGTGTGGTCAATAGTTTCGTCAGGGTAAGTAAGCCAGCGTGTGCCTATGCCATTATCCTCGATCCAGTAATCAAAGCCAATCTCCTTGCCTTCTTCGTCGGCTCGTTCAATAGCGGCTTCTTTGCTTGCGTATATTAAGTAAAGCATTATGATATTCCGTAATGGCTTTTGATGTTAGTTTCTAGAGCAGTGCGATTTGAGGATTGATTAGTATTATAAATAATCATTTCCTTAGCATTAAAGTCAGAGGTAAGCGCACCAGAGGACTGTAAATCACCTATAGCAGCCAAGGCACTTGATGTATTAGAGGTGCTACCAGAAGCACTCATATTAGCCAAAGTAGCCGTGTTAATTTGTGTACCATTTAAAAACAATGTTGCAGTTGTATTTTCATAATCAATAAATCCTGTTAAAAGAGAAACTGCATTACTATGAGTAGTTGTTCCTTCTTCATCACTAAAGCTGTCTGAATCTAATGCTCGACCACCAATTCTAAATGAAGCACTTGTGTCCTGAGAATCTGCAAAAAGAAACCTTGCACTTGTTCCAGTGTTTATACCTGCACTAAAATATCTGTCTCCGCTAGTTCCAGTGTCCAAAGGTTTAAGTACGCTAAATATATTTCCATGCGATACATTTTTGAATATATCTAACCCTGTTCCTGAAAGAGGGAGATTAATATTTGCTCCAAACAAAATGCCATCAGAAATCAAAGATCCTGCGTTTACAATCTTAGGTTGTTTTGAAGCAGTCGCTTGAGTCGCATTATTGCCGTTGCCTGACTGGTCATACCAAGTTGACACAAAGCCATTAACTGAGTTATCAAAGGCAGGAATACCAGAGATGCTGTAGTGTTCACCAATGTTAGCTTCAATGGCCGTGCGGTTGTCTGTTTGGTCAGTCTCGTAGATAATAATTTCTTTGACGTTACCGTCAATAGGATTTGTGCTTCCACCAATGCTGTTTGCTTTGAAGGGATCGCTATTTGTAGCCGTAGCAGAAGCAACTCCGTTGGTAAAAAATCCCAAAGTATTAGATGCCCTATTTCCAGAAAAAAGAAAATCGCCTGAAGTTGATACGGTAGCATTTAAAGCTGGCCCACTGCTTGAACCACCATTGCCTCTAAAAAATCCAGTTGTTGCAGTGCCAATACCAAAGCCTTCGGCATTAGTGCTATCTTCACCAAGGATTCTTTCTTGACCAGATACTGAATCAAACTTAACCACACTAAAGATAGCAAGGTCAGTAGCATTGAGTGCAGTAAAATCCAACTGGTCATCAGAACCGTCAAAAGCGATGCCTCCTCCAGTAATTAAAGAACCTGCATCAACAATCTTAGGTTGCTCCGCAGCAGTTGCTTGAGTTGCGTGATTACCTGTTGCTGTATCTCCTGCTTGCGTGGTTACACTTTGGTCATACCAAGTTTTAACAAAGCCATCTTGGTCTTGTCCTGTAAACAAAGCGGGGCTACCATTAACAGCAGCCGCATTATTGCTTCCAACTAAATCTGTCCAATCAGAAACAGAGTTTCCGTATCCGTTGTAACTGTGGTTAATTGTTCCATCGTTATTCGTATCAATTCTAATATTGTAAATGACTCCTTTAGCAAAAAGCCCTCTAGCTTTTCCAAACGAACTAATGGTAAAAGTATCACTATTGGTAAATTCTGCAGAAATTAAAACATCGTTTTCGTCGTAGATTCCAAACTTACCAGAGACTCGTTTTAACTTTATAGTGTTTGCTTCACCATATTTTAAGTTTGAAGTTAAATTTACGGTATCTGCGCCGCCGTCAGTTGAGATTCTAAAAGAAGTAATCTCAGTCGAACCTGCTTCTACTCTTAAATAACTACCGCTCGCATTTTTACCTATGAGCTGTTGTTGTTTTTCAGTAACAACAAATGAATGCTCAAGCGAAAAATCGCCAGTCAGATTTATTTCACTGGTAAGTCCAACATTATCGTTCGATCCATCAAAGTAAGCCCTACTGTTCAATAGAGACTTGGTGTTACCTAAAACAAAATCTACAAGCGTCCCGTCGCTCACCTCAGTTGCTGTAAATGATTTAATGTCACCTGTTACGCTTCGTACCTGGCATACATACTTACCATCAGCACGGGCTACGGTGTCTCCAGTCGCCGCTAAGGTAGCCTGACGTGTCCCTAGACTACGAAGTGAGTAAGCAGCCTTGGCAATAAGAAAGTTACCTGTGCGTCCAGGAGGAGGAGAAGAGTCTAACTCTTGTATATCTAGCGGTGCTGTTACCTGAGCATTTACGAAATCAACTAACGCACCAGAAGATACCTCAGACACTGTGAAGTCCTGCTCATGATTATCACTTTCTCTGCGAACACGCACGGCCTTAGGATCACCACCAGTAAGACTTCGGAGACTATATGCTGCTGTAGGAGCGGCTATCGAACTGATAGTCTCTCCTACTTGGTTCAGCCGACGCTGCTGACCCAGTGCTGAGTCAAGGCTAATATGCATATTAGACCTTGTGTAGTTGCACTAAGCCACTGGTTACAGTAACAGATGAAAATTGACCGTATATTATAGTGCCAGCACCAAAAGTTTTTCCACTAAAGGCAGCGGCAGAGTGAGTGGTCTGATCCACATTGCTAGATACTACAGCACCCATAGTGGTATCCTGTAAAATTTGTATAGCTCCAAAGCTACCTGTAGTAGTATCACTATCGGTTGCTAGAACTGAACCTGCGGAGCTAAACTCCAGTGCGTTGTTTCTTGATTTTGCCATGATTATATTTTACCTTGATTGTCTAGTCCCGTGAGTTGAGAACCTTCTAAAAACATTATTGTTAGACATATTGTCTACTTTTTCTAGCTCCTGTGCTAGATACCCTTGAGCTACACCCTCTTCAGTTATGCTTTGCTCGACCCTTCCCTCCATGCGAAGGAAGTCGGCGTAAGCTCCGTGAGCTATAAAGAAAAACCATTCACCAGGTATATCAGTGCTAGTAATCGTATACTGAGGTAGCTCTTTTTTGTAGGTAACAAAAGCTGTGCCGTCAGTTGTATTAGTAATATTTAAAATATTACCCCCATCAAAATCTACAAAGAAATCATACTCAATACTTGAATCGTTTACATAGGCCTTCTTTCTATGGATTTTTAAGAACTCTCCAATATTGTTTTCATTAGATTGAGCATACGGAATAAGATTTTTTGCAACAACTAAAAGAACATCTGATCCAGCGCGAGGGGTCCAAACTTCTACAGATTCAATAGTACTTTTCTTATTAGTATCTGCTTCTGTAAATTGAGTTGTTCCGGCGGTAGTAATATTAATTGTCCCATCAGCAGTTACCGCGTAACCAGCACCAGTAGCAACTAACCAAGCATCAGATGCACTTTTATATATTAACACAGATGTCGTTGTAACGCCAATGTAAACATTGGTTCCCTTTTTCCCGTGATCACCTGAGTTAGAGCCAAGCAATCTATAATTTTGATTAACGGATGTAGAAGTGCTTGCAGTTGCACCAGATAAAGTGTGCGAGTTTATATTTCGTTCTTCTGAGCTTACTAAAAACCTAGGCCATGTTTGGCTGGTTTCAAATGCTTCATGCGCCCTTCGATTTATAAAACTCTCTATCGATCCCTGTTCTTCTGTCGTTAGGTTACCCCCGCCAATTAAAGATTGTATAAGAAATAATAAATCGCTATATGTTCTGTCCTGCATTATATTTTGTTAGGGCTTAGTTCAGGAAACTTTTTGTTGTAATATTTCAAAAATTCTTTAGAATGCACAGTCTCATGACCATACTTCTTTGTAAGTCGAAAAAACTCTCTTGCAGGTATTGTAGCAACTGGCTTACCTAAAGTTGGGTGTGTCTTTCCTTTTAGTTCTTTTGCTTCTTTGGTTGCCTGTGCAACTCTCTTTTTTTCGGTTTGTTTTTCTAGATTAAATCCAGTCTTGATCTCCTTCATAAAGGCACGATCAATCTCGCCATCTGAGTAGCGTTTAAGTTTGGGAATAATTATTTCCATATTAAAAAGGCGGGGGGCTTGCGCCCCCCAACCAGATTTTAATGATTAAGCAAATGACCCAAGGTCGATAACTCTTAATGCGATAACAATGTTACCTTCAGTAAGGTTAGCGGTTGTGCCATTAACTTCAGCAAGAACTGAGGTCGATGCTTGGTAGCCAATAGCTTGAGATTGGTTTCCAGTAAATCCATCACCAGTATTAAATACTGGTGCAGACATTGCATCAACATCAAGAGCATCAATGAACTCATCTGGATCACCGCCAGTTGTGCCAACATCAAGAGTGATGTCAGTAGCACCAGCAAGTGCAGTTGATTCAAAGACACCAGCTAACTCAACAGCACCACCGGCAGGGATGGTTGCAATAGGAAGTTGTGTAGCTGTGCTAAGAGACTCTCCTGTGAAGGGATTTGTTCCTGTCTTAATATCATTTAGGTCCGAAAAGCTAAGTGATATTACGTGTGTATAGCCGGAAGTACCAGCTTCATTTACAGTTAAACGTGCCATATTATTGTATCTCCTTGGTTAATTATGAAGGATCAACGATCTTACCATGAGCACCAGGGTGGTATACACCGAGGGTCAAAGCGCAATCAACGAAACCACGCTCGCCACCACCAAGATTAGGAAGACGTGTGCTTCCCATTGGGATGAGTTCGTGGATACCATAGTACTCAGGGTTAACTAAGTAGCCCATCATACCTGCTGTGCCAGCTTGAGTTGGCATACAGTCTGGGTTACCGTTAACGATAGAGACTACACCGTGATCGCTTTGGTAGAGATCAACAGATAGCTTGATTTCACCGCTGTTGCCGTCGTAATTAACGGAACGATATACGGCATTGCTAGCACCAGATGTGCGAGCAAAGTCGCTGATGTCTGAGCGAAGCGTAGTATCGGCAATAAGCATGAGGTTGTCGGTTGAACCAGTAACTCCAAAAATGGAAGTGATTAAACCATTGAACTCCTCTTCGCTAAGAGTAGCACCAGCATCAACAACACTTGTATCGGGTGTTCGGAAATCAACAGGAACATTAGCAGAACCAGCAGCATTTTGAATCCAATCACCAAGACCACCAAGAGCGTTGGCTGTACCAGCACCGTCCTCAACAGCTTGAGTGTTAGCAGAAGCAAGAGTTGCTTCGATATCACGCTTTAGTTCACGGATAGCTTTAGCTTCAGCTTGAGCAATCTTAGCAGGACCCACAGAATCGACAGCTTCTTGCATGTCGGATACCATGTAATCACGGCGGAACTTTTGAACGCGGTTACCAAGCTTTGCACGACCAGCGAACTTGTCGGTGAAAGCTGTGACATCAGCACCTTCAGAAATACCGGCAGTGCTAGGAGCCGCAAGAGTGTCAACTGTCCATTCAACGAATGTTGAGGAAGCTTTCTGCTTATCGGCGGAAGAAAGGATTGGAGTTTCTTCTGGAGCGAGGATAGTCAAGACATCAGTCAAGTCTTCGCGGTTAGAAACAGCCGATCCTGTATTTGTAGTGTCAAATGTATTTGAGAATGACATTGTATATTAATTTATCGGTTTTGTAATTGTAAGGTTCTGAGAGTTACAAAATCACTCTTTGTGCCTGTTTTACTGAATCGGTTTTTATATTCGTTTACTTTCTTGACCCTAGAATCTACCTTCCGTTCTGATTGAGCACCTGCACCAGTTGGTTGCTGAGGTGGATTTAATCGAGCGGATTGTTTTGATTCTACAACTGGCTTGCGACCATACAAACTATTAGCAGCATGAGCCATGATATATGGTAACTGTGCTGAAATCTCAGGTGCAACTGCACCCTCTAGTTCAGCAAAGCGTGGATCATTTATCATTGCCTCGTATTGCTTACGAGTATCATTGTCTTCACCTTGTAGCCAAGACAATTCCTCCTGTGCTTTTTGTTCAAAAGCACCTTTGAGTTGTTTGCCTTGCTCCTTGGCTTGCAAAACATTTAGTTGGGCAGGAAGAAATTTATCCCGGCTCTTACGCGCATTGAGCAAGCTCTTGCGTATATCAGCCTTGGTTAATTCCTTGCCTTCAACTTCAGTTACTACGTCGTCAGGACCATAACCATCAGCGTTGAACAATACATCTTCAGCCCACTCTACAATCCCATTTATTTCATCAGCTTTATCTTTAATTCCTTCTATAGTATCAATGTTACTATAGGGATTATTTTTGATTTGCTGATTTCCTTTGAGCGGATTGCTAGAGTCTGCTTCTATGCTTGCACGTAGCTTTTGTAATTCTTCTTCAGCAGCTTTGCGCTGTGCGGTTAGTTTTCCAAACCGTTCAACAGCTTTACTGCCAAGCTTCTTACCAAGCTCGCTAAGGTCGTCCTCTGACATTTCATCGAGGTCAATCTGTGAAAGAACGTCTTCAGAAGTTACTTCAGACTCTGCTTCGGTTTCAGAACTCTCCTCTGATTCTTCTACAGTTTCTTCTGTTTCTTCCGATTCATTGGATGCAACTTCCGCTTCCTCTACAACTTCCTCAGTCTGTTCGACTTCTCCTGTTGGTTCGGATGCTTGGTTAGCACCTAAGCGTCGAGCGGCAAGCTCGGACACTGATATGTTTGTTGCCACCGGATTTGTTGGCGACTCGGCGATGTCGCTTGAGTGATCTTCTGTCATAATTCGTCCATCCGTATACGCTGGATGATTGCGATAAATTTATTGTAACACCCTATGCAAGTTGTTGGCTATGACGAACACGAAGATCGTCCCAGTTTACCATCTTTAGAATGTCATCGTAGGCTAGAATACGGCCACTCAACTGCTGTATTACTTCCGTAGATGCGTTTGCCATATCAGCAATAACTTCTTCACGTGCCATCTCAATAGAGTAAATAAAACGAGCAAAAGCCTCGTAGTTGGCTAGGGTCTTAATATCTTCTTCCATAAATTATTTAGCTGGCGTTATTGCTAATGAATACATTCTAGTAGATTCTCTGCGCCTATCGGCATGGGGTTTACCTGGTCTTAAAAATATATTCATAAAATCATCAGAAAGTTCAATAGGATCAGTTTTTGACGCAAATGAATCGCGCAGGTCTCTTGCTCTTCCTGCCCCTAAAACATTTTGCTTGTTACCATAAATGTTTTCATAGGTATATCTAACTTGAGAATCAACACTATCTTGCAGCTGATTTTCTTGAAGAAACTCTTCATAATAAGGACGATGAAAGTCGAACTGAAATAAACCATATCCATTGCCTCCTCTTTGCTTTTGCCTAAAATCAAAGGTTCCGCCAGTTTCTACATCAATATTACCCAACATAGCAGAAATCAACGGCAAGTTTGAGCCAAAATATTTTTCTATAGTTGAACCAACGTGCCTCATGTTAAGGTCTTTAACCGCTCTATCACTTAGCTCTTGAGCGCGAACAGTTATAAAATCTCTTGGTGTTTTATTATCCGCCATTGCGTTATAGTTTAAGAATAGAAAACAGATGCTAGATGCTTTGAGTATCCACATTACCCATTTGAGCGGGGTTTGTGCCAATTCTACCTATTTGTGCATTCTGCATTTGTTGCATAGCAAATACATATTGACCTTGGTATTTCTCCATTCTAGCTCGGAATGCTTCATCTTGCTCTATTCTTTGTGCTACATCTGGTTGAGACGCATATTGCTGGATAACTTGCAATGCAATCTGACCACCATTTGGACGAGCCGGCATTTCAATACCTGCAAAGATTTTTGTCAAGTCATCTGTAACTTGTTTGACAATTTGCTCTTGGGCTTCCTCTGCTGGTTGCAACACTGCATCTGCAAGAGTTGGGTCAATGCTGCTAGCGGCTACCTCAAGCAAACGATCAATGCTAATCCTGCCGTTTACATCTAACTGTGTTAGAGAAACCAACTGATTTAGTTTATTTTCTTGAGCCTCTGGGTCAGAGTTTAACACATCATAGTCAATTAAGATGTCAAAGTTTTCGTCTGGATTACCCTTGTTAAAGATTTGAGGGTCTGGGCTGCCTGTAACTCGGAAGAAGATACTGTCTGGTCCAAACCTTTGGAAGCAACGATACGCTAGTTTTAGAACATCAGCGCAGTGAGCTAAGAACTTGTCTACTAGAAACTGCCTACGCATCTGGCTAATAGGGTCCTGAAAATCTAATCCTACCATTGCGTTGGCTTGCCTTTCCATAGTTTGCTCCATTTCTAAGGAGCCTTGATTGAAGTTTGGGGTAGGACCAAACTCAAACTCGCCCTTGCGTCGATATGGTATGTATCTACCGGGTCCCCAGTCTTTAGGCGCATTGCCTACAGGGTGCATAATTGGTGGGAGCGTAGCCAGGCTGTTGCGGTCAATGCGAGAGTCTCGCTCTACCTTTACTTGCTGCTGAATGCCACGCAATACGTCAGGAATAGTCTGTGTATCATACAAGCGTTTGCTGTCCTCCGATAGTTTTGTAACTACAACAGGATAGTCTTCGTAGCCATTCATAAGACTAAATTTAGCATAGCTTGGCACTCCTAATCCTTCGTTGCCATCAAAGTCCTTGTGTATAACAGTTTCATAAATACCTTCAGAACTATCTTCAGGATCAACCAAGCGTTGATAGCAGTGAATAACCTCGATAAGTTCATCAGCTTCGTATGCAGAATCTGTAAGACTAATAGATCGACGACCCTCTTGCTCACGCTCAATAGAGTCAATGTTTACTCCACGATAATGCTCTATCATGTAGTCTACAAAGTCTTCGTCCCATCCATCGGTAACAACTTTATTTTCTAATTCTTGCGCGGTGTAATATGTGCGCCAGAAACAGTATGGAGAGCGTTGAGGGTCGGTAACATACGCTGGGAACATAAAGTCTCCGTCAGGTGCCAAGGTCTTTACGTCTGGAACATCAATTTGACGGCGAACTACCGGAAGCTCCGCGACTCCGCTTTTTCGTATTTCTTTGAGTGCTCTCTTGGCTTTGCGGTCTGTTACACCGTCAAAAGTTGTTTTTATAAGCTGAATAATCTGCTCATCATCGTTGCCTTCTAAGATGATTGCAGCAAGCTCTGGAGATATTTGAGCAATCTGATTGATGTCTAAAGTTTGAAGAAAGCGTCGGTCTTCTCTGTGCCATCCTACATATGTAATCAACAAGCCGCGCTCCAACATGTAGTTGGCTCCCAGTTCCATTTCTTGAGTAAATCTAGGAATGTAGCCACTAGACACCATCCATTTGAGAAAGTTGGATACTATCTTAGATCGAGAAATGTCTCCCATCTCTACAGGGTAAGCCCTAATGTTGGCTCGCTTCATCGACGAGATAAACAATGATACTAGCTTAGTAACACGTTCATCAATAACGTGGGACTCCATATCTGCCGCACCTTCCCACGGGAAAGCATCTGAACCATGCTTACGCAGGTCACGGCTCTTGCCTGGCCACTCGTTACGCCTGTCGTCATAGCTAGTACGACACAGATCAAAATAGGAGTCCAGTTCGTTTAAGGTTTGATTGTATGCTTGACGCAGAGCCTGAACACCTGGTTCTTTGCCGACGTAAGTTAGTTCCTCAGAAATTTTATCGCTTAACATTGGTAGCTATTAGTTTATCATATATATCAAATCTTTTTGATCCAATAATATTTAGTTATATCTCCCTCTTTGGTTTCTTCAAAATAAATCATCTTGCCAATTAGTTTGCCCTGCATTCTTCTGGTAATCTTTACATTAACTTTGCAAAACTTTTCTCGGTGATGAACGGCAACATACATAGGGTTTGGACACTCTTTCAAAACTTTGCCCCTGTATATTAATTTGTTTGGCTCCTCCTCGCTTTTTTTATTATCTGAAACATTAGGCATAGGCATGACATCATCTAATATCTCTTGCCCATCCTCGTTGATCCAAGTTAGATGTTTTGCGCCCGTAATCATGTGTTCCTCTAGGTGCTGAAACGCTAGCTCCAGAGCCTTTTCAAAAGGAACTTCACATTCCTTTGCTATTTGAAATAATCTTTTCTTTGCCATTAGTATCCTCCCTCGGATTTTCTTGTTGTATTCATAGAAGTGTCAGAAACATAGTCTGGACCATAGCCATCATTTGCCATGCGTAGATAACGTAAAAGGTCAATCCAGTCCTTCAGAGGTTCATCTACCTTGCCGTTATGTCCCCAGTTAATTAAACTTTGTATTAAATTACCACAGGATGAGTGTATCTTGAGTATTGGTTTATTAGCATCATCTACCTCTGTGTCAGGATTGTAGAGCATCCACTCGTCTAAACCAGACAGCCCCGTCTCAATGTCTGCTCCGCTAGAAGGTATAAAGAACATCCCCTTAGAAGCAAAGCTCTCAAACAGATCTGTGTTGTCCTCGTTCTCTCTAGCAAAGAAGCGTGAGTCACCTATACGCTCAAACACCTCTACGCCTAGGTCACTCTCTATATCTCTAAACTCCTCTATATATGCCTGAATGTCGTGTCCCATCTTCTTGGCTGCTGGACCGAACCTCCACTTGGGATCACCAGACAATGCCCACTCGCCATAGGTATCTCTGTCGGGCCACTCGCGTAGGATAGTAACAAACCCCTGCTTGTCTACGGCAGCCCATATAGCTACATAGTTTCTAGCACCAGCAGGGTCAACTACCTGGTATACCGTGTGGGTTTTTTCGTTTATTACGGGCAGTTCGTCTGTTACGTGAACATTGGTGCTAAACAATGGGAACAGGGTAGTCATCGACTTAACAGGAACCCCGTATGCACGGGTTAGTATCTCTTCTCTTGGTCTGCCCTTTAAGTCTTTGGCTATACGATCATAGCCACCAAAAGGGTTCTCGTCTGTGTGTAGATATACAATGCCGGCATCTCTGTTTACGCTATACTGCTTTACAGCTACAGGCTCGTCTAGCAACTTTGCATGTTTGGTCTCTAGAATCTCTGCGTCCCGTAGGTAGTCAGCTATGAGTTCTGTGTAGCCATCGATAGGGGTAAACCCTGTCACTAGCTTGGAGTCCCTAGTAGCTAGACGGAAACGCTGTGTGTTGATAAGCGTAGAGTCCCCTAGATACTCGTCATTACCAATACCTACGTTCTCTGGGTGGTTGCCTAGATTTGGAAACCCAAACTCAAAACCTTCTAAGATGGTGTGGTTATTACTAAACTGCGTATAGGTCTTGAAGTCTACACGAGTCCTAGTATCTGGAAAGATAAACGACTGCCCAGTAAAACCATTCTGCATAGAGTAGTTAATGTAGCCCTCGATGCCCTTAGTCTTGCGCTTAAACTCCCTGGGCATAAACTCCCATATAGCAGCCTGTTGCACCTTGACAGACGTATCAGCGTTCTGTGAGAACAATACTACGTGTCCATCCATATGTTTTGTGATAGACTCCATAAATATCTTAGCCATGCCTGTAGTCTTTGCACCACGGTTGCCACCCAAAACTAATACCTCGTTATACTCAGACAGTGCCCATCTAATCCTGTCCCAGCTAACTAGGTTGATTCCATGACGCAAGGGATCATCTAGAGTAAGCTTGATAGCGTCCTCACGCGCTTTCCATACATCGTATACAGCTTGCGCTCCCTTTGAGTCTAGGAGAGCCTTGAGCCGCCCCTTGTCGGGCGTAGGTATTGTTGGGTGCTTAGTCCACTGCATCATCTTCGGAGTCGTCGAAATCGTTCTCAAAATCCCACTCAATCTCTATATTGTCGTCACCAATCTCTAGTTGCATCTCACGCAAAAGCATTCTGCCCGCTGGCAAATGGTTGTAGTCATAAAATATTTCACCACGCTCATCCATTACAATGAAGCAGTAGTTTTCGAAATGCTCCCCCAGTATACCACGAACCTGGTCGTATATGGGATCATAGCTTTCGTCTATTAGTGACCTAGCCATCTTCTTCTACATCTATTATCTCTGCCTCTGGCAGCGCATCTATAAGGCTCATGGCCTCCTCTGGGGTGGTTATATGCCTTACCTCTATCTTCTGAACATTGTTGCCCGTTACATTGTCAAAGGTTCTGTGTAGCTTTTCTTGTGCCACCGCTAAGTTAGCTAGGTCTTTAGTCTCTGCCTTCTTTATCTTCTCTAGTGCCTCTGGAGAACCATCTAGGTAACTAGCCGCTATCTTCTCTCCTATGCTATTAATCTCATCTATCGTAGAAGCTAGCTGTATAGCCCTCTCCTGCCTAAACACCCTAGCGTCGTCAGACGCTTTAACTATGCCATTGATGCGCTTGGCTATGTGATGGTTTAAGTTCATGGTCTTCTTGACCTCATGCACACTAGCCCCTGATAGAAACAAAGAAGCTGCCGTCAGCCACTTCTCTGGGTTGTTGTTAGGCAAACTATTCTTAGCCGTCTTCTCTTGCTCGTTAGCAAGCATAGGAGCTAAGGCATCCCTCATCCTAGTCTTTAAATCTAACTGAGTCTCTTCATCCCCCATACCTATACTCGTTACTATCATCCAAACTACTTTTGTCAATTCTTGGCTCTATTCCTATGTAAGACTCTGGTGCAAGCGTATAATGAACCCTGCCACTGCTTAGTTTCCTCTTACTTAAATAACCACAGTCTTCTAGCTCCTTCATGCCACGTTGCACACTCTTAGTCTCATCCTTGTTGTCCATTGCTATTCTCTTTGCGCTAAAGTCCCAGTTTGCAGGCTTAGACTTCATGTATGCCCATATCCCCTTAGCCTTGAGACTCAAACGATCGTCCCCCCATATCTCCTCTCCCTCCTCCATCAAACTCCACACGGGATTATGTTTCCATTCTACTCCGTCTAGCAATGAACGCATAGCCTGAAGTGTGTATTGCACCTCTGGGTATGTCAAGCCTACGACCCTAAAGTAGACGTATGGCTACGACCCTAAAGTGCAAAATGCACCTCATAAGTATACCCTGTAAAACATAGCCCATTTGAATTACATTTTTTAAAGGGCAGTTTATGTATATATATACAAGACAGCGCGCGACACACGACCCCCCTCCCCCCGTGCACACTTGTTTACTAGTGGCCAGGTGTTCACTGCTAGCAAGTTGCAAGGCAAGTCACTCTTTTAGTTTCATGTAATACAAATAATTTAGAGAAGCGGGGATATATTCTGATAGCACATTGTAAAGAGTAAGCTTGGGGTATAAAATAAATCAAAAAAACTATTGACAATAAACAATTGCCTTATTTGTAATGGCAAAAGCTAAAGCACACTTGCCTAGCATAAACCATAAAAGAAAGTATTAAATGACTACATTCAATCACCACAATCCAAAGCTTGCTAATCCAATCATAAGCAAGCTACTAAATGTATTAGGTAACAAATGGAAAGACGTATCGTATGGTAACGATTGCGTTGCCTCAATTAGTAGAACTATACCCAATGCAAACTATGATGACTTCATGGAAGTATATTTTCCAAACTCTAAAAAGTTTGACTTGGACAATGAGGAATTTAACCATTATTCAGTAACTTTTGGAGATGGGACAGAGCACCAAATTTGTGAAACATTAGAAGAAACAATCAAAGTCGTTCAAGAGTTTGAGGCGACCCTTTAATCAATATTAACCAATAAAAGAAAGTAATATAATGAAAGCAAAGATTATAGAAAGCGGATTCTATGACGAATATTCGACTGGCAATAAGTTTATCGCTTTGGACAAAGAGCGCGACACTTTGATGTATTCCCATGTATTAAAAGAAGCAAAGAAAGTTGTCTTTAAAGTAAAGCGCGGCTTTCCTTGGAATGATTCTTATTTTATGCAAGTGGCCTTGTCATTTGACGAATATAAATCTTTAAATGTTTAAACCATAAAACAAAGTAATGTAATGAATAGAATACAAGCAAGCGAGATAGTAAACTCAATTGACTCAATCGAAACAATTAAGAAGGCCTTGCAAGCTTGCATGGATCGCGAGCCGGCAAGGGTAGGCAAGACAGGAACTTGGCAATACCATGCAAAAAAGCTTTTATCTTGGCTAGATAGCGGCATGGAAAGTGCGCCGCCATATCGAGTCTTTCAGGCACAAGGTAATAAGAAGTTGCCATTTTACGCTTTCTCTAGTCTTGCGCTAGCTGACTGCCCTGGCAAGGGCGATTGCGTCAAATTCTGTTACTCTCTCAAAGCATGGCGGTATCCCGCTGCATTCTTTAGGCAAGTGCAGAACAGTTTGCTTCTTAGGTTTCAAGTTGAAACGGTTGCAAATGCTTTCCATGCAATACCGGAAAATAAGACAGTGCGGTTATTTGTTGATGGTGATTTTAAAGACGTTGAAACCTTGCGCTTCTTTATGGATTTATGCAAGGCAAGACCTGATTTAAAACCTTATGGCTATTCTAAAAGCTGGAAAGAATTTGTTACTTTAGATGCTAGCGGATATCAATGGCCTGAAAATTACTCGACAAACGCAAGTAGCGGGTCCAAATGGGCTAAGACTGGCATTGCAAACGCTTTCCTTGCCTTGCCAGTTGTTCGCGGAAGATATGACGCTGTGCCAGTTGAAAAGCGCTTTATTCAGTTGAAATCTTATCAAGGTAAAGACAAACCGGAGTCAAATGCATACCGCAAGGCAGTGCGGGAAAAGCTAAAAGCATTGACGGGTAGCAAGAAAGTATTCGCCTGCCCGGGCAACTGTGGAAATTGCTTGCCAAGCGGCGAGCACGCTTGCGGGTCCAAGTCATTTGATCAAATTACAATTGGCATCGGGGTCCACTAAGATGGAGGGTCAATTAATAGACGACATTTTAAAACATCTAGACCAGTTTGAAAAGACTGGCGACTGGTATCACTTTAGTCTTGCGCTCGATGCGCTAGACGATCTAAAAAAAGAAATAGAAAACAAATAATAACCAATAATAGAAAGTAATAAAATGAATATTAAGAAATACTACATGAAGCAATTTCCAGAGGACTCAATTGGCAAGGAAATTAAAGAAGACATCACCTTTTTAGGCTTAAGGAATATACTCTATGGCGGTTATGACGTATACGAATATATCGGTGTAGGTGATAGCGTTATCAGGGAAAGACTCTTTGAGAAACTATCAGAGTATATAGGACAAGATTATAGTTTCATTTATGGTCTTTGGCTTTTTCCAAAACTACAAAACAACGCATCAGAACTATGAAAAATAAAAAGCACATCGCAACCGAGCACAAGCTCGTAAATAGTGAGAAGGAATTTGAGGCGGCAGCAATATTATTTGCTTGCATCTTTGGTGCTGGAATAATAGTCTTACTAGCCCTTGCAATGGGATAAACCTGATAACTAATAATAATATGAAATATTTAATAAATGTTACAATTTATAATACATATGAAATTGAGTCTTCTTCTATAGAGGAGGCAAAGGAACAATTAACGAATATGTCCAATGAAGACATTTTAAATGATTGTGATTTCAATATCATAGATGTAGAAGAGGCTTAGTATAATACCCTCAGTCCTTGCACAAGGAATTAACACTCAGAGGCTCTACAAGCTTAGATTAGATGCAAATGGGGTCGCAACTTCAAACCACAATCAAAACGCCTTCTAGGGGCATTAGAAGCCCTTAGAGGGCGTATTACATCAATATGCTACAGTTCAGTTCAACAGCAGAGTCAAAGGCCAGTGCGGTGCAGTGCATCGAGGGCTTTAGAGATAAAATGGAAATGCTCATGAAGGCAGGGGACATCCTAGACCATTGCAAGGGGGGCAGATCGACCAGTGAAGAGGCCGCCGAAGCAAGGGCACGATCATTTAAGATATGGAAAAGGACGGGTTGCACGATAGCAGAGGCGGCAGATCGAGGCGGTGCAGATAGAAGTAGCTTTCGCAGATGGCTCATAAAAAAGGGGCACCATACCGCAAAGACAAGGTGACTTGTTACAAGATCTCATACACTAGGACAGATATGCCAAACGAATGCGGTGCTATAAAGCACGCCCATACAAAAGAAGAGGCATTGAAGCATTTGGCCGTAGGCAATAAGACAAAGGGCTACAAGCTAAAGCGCAGCAACGTATCAATAATCATTCTAAATATTGAGGAAATAAAAGACGCTTGACAGGTCATATACAATGGGCGTTAGTTTTTCACATATACCGTGTCGCGACGGATCAGACCAATTTACAGCTTGTTAATCCAAGCATCTAAGGCCTCTCCTAGCGCGACATGGGAGAGGTTTTTTATTTTACAGTATATCGGAGCAAGCGGCCTCACAGGTTAGCCCAAGTCTGAGTAAGTGGTTGCATAGTTTGACCGAAACCCGACTATGTATAAAAGGTTTGCAGCAATGCAGGAACAGCCAAGGTTAGCGTAATACAGGACTTACCACGCGCGACGATCCAAGGCACTATTGACGGCGGGAACACTCATAATTTGAGGCTCTAGCGGGGCATAGGTTTTACCAGTGATGGGGAACCTATGTCTAACGAGNAGCAACTCTAATTTGAACGAGGCTGTAAAAAGCATTGACCCTACAATTACTTAATCCATGATACTAATACATGAATAAGAAAACTGATAAGAAAACTGCTCTGCTAGATGTAGAAATTATCCTGTATAGACATGCTGCCAAGGCAGAAACGGAGGGAACAAACCTGCTTACATTAAAATCAATGTGTAGGCAAGCCATCGATCAATGTGTCATGGGATGCAAGGCCTCTGAGTTTTACTTGGTAGTATCTGGTCGTGATAACTTTCGCAAGACACTCTATCCCAACTATAAAGGTAATCGTGGAGACAAGCCGCCGTTGTATGTGCCCTTGAGCAAGGCTATGAAGGATATGTATGGAGACCGGTGGTATCAGCACGACCGCTTGGAAGCTGATGATTTACTAGGCATAATATCTACCAATGGAAAGGTAGATAATCCCATTATATGTAGCATAGATAAGGATATGCTATCTGTTCCTGGGTGGCACTACAATTGGGATAAGGATGACTGGCCTACCTACGTGAGCCAAGAAGAGGCTGACTACAATTGGCTAGTGCANCTACTNATGGGNGATAGCACCGATTGCATCGAGGGCATGAAGGGCATNGGCAAGGNNAAGGCAGAGAAACTTATTAAGAAATATANGAACCCAGAGCTTAGTATCCCAGAGCAAGCCAAATATATTTATGAAAAAGAAAATTNTTCTCTTGACCAGTATTACGCATGTCTGAACACTGTCACAATCTGGAGGAAACCATTACCAAGGCAGCTTCTAGATAACGAACTAATCACAGACATAGTAAAAACCATACCAACACTAGAATAATGGATATAAAGCAAGAAAACATCGAGCGCATACAGACGCGCATAGATATGATACGCCAAGAGTCTCGTGCTCTTTCTTACCGCATCGAGAGAATGACTGAACAGCGCAAGGCACTGTCGCAGGAGAAGAACGATTTGAAGGACAGACTAGAGGTCGTCAGTTCGATACCTGCCAAAGAACTTATTGAGGGAACCAACGAAGCCCTTGCCAACCTAACCATAAGGGCATAGACATATGAAAATAGAAGTAAGCACCGCAGAAATCGACCCGCACACCGAGGTCTTTGCCCTAGACGTAGACGATGTATCACTACAGCGTTTGCAGTATGGAGAAATTGGAAGTCCTCATCCCTATGTTAAGGTGGCAGATGTTACCAAAGCTTTGCAACCCAAGGCTCCACGTAGCGACAGCGATCTCTTAGATTTGATAGATAATAAAGGCTATACCTACTGTTTCTTTGCCGGCGAGGGAGAAGTTACGAAAAGCAAGCACAGATGCGTTGCTATCTATTCCCCTACTGGTCAGCAACTTACAGGAGTTGCAGAAGGATTTGAAACTGTTAGGGAAGCCCTTGACTATGTCCTTGATATGGAAGAACAATCATAGAAAGAACACAATGTGGATACTACCAAAGCAATTACACATCTCAGCCTTTGTAGCGGATACGAAGGCATTGGACTTGGACTCCGAAGAGTTCTCCCAAATCTGCGAGAAATCGCTTACGTGGAGAGGGAAGGATTCGTTATCGCGAACTTGGTTGCAAAGATGGAAGCGGGAGAACTGGATGCAGCACCTGTGTTCACGGACGTTAAGACCTTCCCATACGGAAAGTTTCGTGGACAAGTGGACATCCTCTCTGGAGGATTCCCGTGCCAGCCATTCTCAGCTGCTGGAAAGCGTCAAGCTACTGAAGACCCCAGACACCTGTTCCCCTACATCGCAAACGGAATCAGAGAGTGCCAACCTAGAATTGTTTTTCTTGAAAACGTACAAGGAATCCTCTCCTGCAAAACAGGAGACGGAGAACCCGTTCTCCAATATGTCCTCAGAGAGTTGGAAGGAATGGGTTATCGAGCAACGGCAGGAATATTCTCAGCGGAAGAAGTTGGCGCACCTCACCAGAGAAAACGAGTCTTCATCACGGCCTACCGCAACAGTGTTCGACACGACGGGCGGAAGTTATCCGACCGAGATGGTGGATGGAGTATACCGAAGCAAGCACAGCCAAGAACCGAACAGCCCTTGGTATGGGGCGAAGCTGAAGGATGCAGTGGAGACTCACGAGGAGAACTGGTCAACTCCAACGGTGATGGACACAGCAAACATTCAGAAACCCAGAAAGAAGAATCCATCAGGGGGGCAGAAGCCACCACTATGTCAAGAAGTGAAGAACTGGCCAACAGCATCGGCTCGGGACTGGAAGGACACAGCGGGAATGAGCAAGGAGAGGGACGGCAAAGCACTGGGCAGGGTAGACCAACTGCCACGAGCGGTTTATCACCACGATGGCCTTCAAGACCAGGCGAACCTCAATACGAATGGGAAGAGCCAAGAGTCGTGGCCGACACCAAGAGCCAACAAGGTTCACCCAGAGATAACGGAGGAGAACCGAGAGCATCTAGCCAATCGGAACAAAGCCAATCTGGAGGAGGACATAGCGGGTCATTGCGGGACAGCAACGGGCAAGCTGAACCCAGATTGGGTCGAGCATCTAATGGGTCTACCAGTAGGGTGGACAGACTTAGGCTCTTGGGAAACGGAGTAGTTCCTCAAACCGCAGCCAAGGCTTTTGCAACATTAATCAATATACTCATTTGAAAGTAGAAAAGCCATACAACTCAGGTCAATGGTCTAAGGCTCGATACAGGAGCTTTATCATGTCAGCACTACGCCGTGCTCAATGGCCTGTTAAGTATGAAGCTATTCGATCTGCCTTTGTTCGTGATGGTATGAACCCCGCAACAGGGCGCAAGTGCAAGCTACACAAGTGCTCTGTTTGCGGGAAACTATTCCCTGCCAAGGACATGAGAGCAGATCACATTGACCCCATCGTTCCGGTCACTGGCTTTGACAGCTGGGATGCGCTCATAGCCAGACTGTTCTGTGAGATAGGTGGCTTCCAGGCTATCTGTGTTGGCTGCCATTCAATCAAGACCAAGGCTGAAAACGAAGAGCGAAAGAAAAACAAAAATAATGCTTGATCTTTTGTTCACATTTCTTCAACATCAATAAATCACTAACTAATAATATTATGTCTAGAACTAAACCAAGATCAACAGGGTCATCAAACCCTGCTACCAAGTTCCTTCAATGGAACACACAAGCTTCCGCATGGGAGTTTTACGATAAGGAAGCCCAAATGTCTAAAACACTACCGCTAGACACAGGGTTCATCGTCCTCGATCAACTCATTACCGCCAAGGGATGGGACGACAGAAAGAACAGTGCAATCTGGTCTAACGAAGCCTACACCGTAGGAGATAAGTTCACCCTCCGCAACAAGGATGGTATTGTCGCTACTGGCACTTGGGCTGAAGTAAAGACTGTGCATGGTGTCAAGTTCACCAAGTCTGTCTACGCCATGGCCAAGATTGGCGAGGGCTATGAATTAGTAAACCTCCAACTCAAAGGCTGTGCTCTTACTGCATGGATTGACTTTGAAGAAAAGGTCGGTGGCTCCAACAGGTTAGAAGGAGACGTTGTTGTAGCAGTTATAGAAGCAATCGAAGATCGCAAAGGTGTTGTAAGTTACAACAGACCAATCTTTAGCATTGTATCCAACACACTATCTGATGAGGCTGCACTACAAGCAGACAGGATGGATGGGACACTACAGGAGTATTTGTCCTCCTATCTCAAAGCAGACAAGCCCACGGAGGAAGACGACGAGGAAGAGAGCGAGCTAGAAATTGCTTACTCAGAGCCTCAAGTCATTGCCAACCCTTTCTAGGCATACCTGTTAGCCCTTCCCCTTCGGGGGCGGGGCTTTTTTACGCACCTTTTATAATATGTTTCCCACAGACTCAGAAGAACGAAAAACCTACCCAATAGCAACCTTCATCAAGGACTACTTTCCTAACGCCCTGATTGCTCTATCACATCACAGCTACATAGCCCAACAACAGCACGGTGAGCCTACCAATGGCAAGCCTATGCAATGGCACAAGGACAAGTCTGTTGGAGACGAGAACCAACTTATTAGACACTTCATGGAGGGTGACCTCCACAGCACAGCCTGGAGAGCTTTAGAACTACTTGAACGCGAATTAACCAAATCATAGCCATGCAAGAACTAGATTACATAGACCACTTCCGCATCATCATGGGGCCACGCAAAAATTTCTTAGACCAGATATTGAAAGCACTAGAGCCAATGAATGGTGTAGTAGGGAAAGAGGAGGAGAGAGAGGTTATCATACAAAGTGCTGAAAAGATCCTCCAAGAAATACATGACAGATATACTCAAGACCAGCATATAGCCAAGGCTAGGTTTTACTCTGAAGCCAAACAAACTGTTGGGCGCGGCATACTCTCTGGACTAATAAAGGAGTAATGGAGCAACCTAATAATTTAGAGGCAGAGGAAGCTTTGCTAGCTTGTTGTTTGTTGGACAATGTTGCCTACGACAGCATCAGCACCATCGTCAACGCAGATGATTTCTACAGCAACGCCAACAAAATAATTTTTAAGGGTATCTCTAAGTTGTGCTCTTCGGGTGAAGAGTTCTCTGAGCTTGAGCTAGATGAGTTACTGAAGCGTGAGGGGACCGACAAGGAAGCAGGTGGACTTAGCAACATAATGTATATACAGGGGCAGGCCAGTAGCTCTACGCAGATAGTAAGCCATGCCAAGATTATAAAAGAGAAGTCTAAGTTACGTCAGATTATTCGCACATCACGCATCGCGATTGAATCAGCTACAGAGAACCAAGACCCCGATGTAATTATAGCTGACATCGAGAGAGCCGTTACCGCTACCCTAGACAACGGCTCCGCAAGTGACCCCTCCATAAGATCAGCGGCTGAGTCCCTACGTGAAGACTTCAAGAAGATGGCAGAGGGAACCTACGACACCTTTGCCCTACCAACTAGAATCAAACAGCTAGACGAGAAGCTGAGTGCCGGCGGCATAGCCAACGGAGAGGTAATGGTTGTTGCGGCTCCTACCTCTTGCGGTAAGACCTGCATAGCCCTAAACATAGCCTTGCAGAACGGCGTGACCCACAGCAAGCCCGGGCTATACTTCTCCTTTGAGATGCAAGCCAAAAGCCTAGCAAAGCGTATGATACAGACCTGCTCTGCTGTGAACCTCAACCAGTTCCAAGACGGAGTGTTATCCCCAGAGAAACAGAAGCGGGTGTGGGACGCTACTGAGAGAGTAGAGAACGCNCCTATATTTACAGAGCACTANGTNAGAAACGTAGANGAACTTCGTTCACGTGCTCGTATGTATAAGCGTAAACACAAGATTGAATGGATTGTCATAGACTATCTACAGCTAGTNCCTTGGAACACCAANCTCAANAANCACGACGGCATTGCAGAGGTTAGCCACCAGATAAAACTTATGGCTATGGAGTTAGACTTACCTGTTATACTATTAGCACAAGTAAACAGAGAGGGAGCCAAGCGTGAGACAGGCATAACCCTGTATGACCTGAAGGACTCTGGAGACATCGAGAACGACGCAGACATCATTCTCTTGCTATGGCCTAACGGTTCAGATACAAAAGAAGCCATGGTTTACGACGATCCTGTCAATGGCACGCACATCTCTATCAAATACAATATAGCCAAGCAACGTGAAGGTGAGCGTGACCAGTATGGTAAGTTTGTCTTTCAAAGCCACATCGGTAGATTTAGTTAACTCTCACGAAAATAAATATGACACAGGATAACCTAACACAGAAGCAAGCCTATAACCTCTATCTAGAAGGTTTTAGTTACCATCAAATCGCTCAAGACTATGGAACAAGTGCAGAGGCTGT
>FUFK010040616.1_pt1 | contig 36694 bp, 35 predicted proteins | sample 1021851 | NCBI WGS metagenome assembly FUFK01 (sample SAMEA51879418, study PRJEB19060) | metagenome | reverse complement strand
GACATGAGTTTTTTGGATGCAGTGCTGGAGGGAGTTTTTACGGTTCCCGGAGACGGATTCATCGATTTTGAGAGTTTTGCCGGGGTGTTGGCGGAAATCGATTACTCCGGGTGGGTCGTTGTCGAAGCGGAACAGGACCCTGAAAAAGCCAACCCCCTCGAATATTCAAGGATGGGGTGTGAACACCTGAAGAAAGTCCTTACCGGGGCTTCCATCACTATCGATCATTGATTTTGATCAGTCCATTTTGGGATGCTACGAANGCCCACCGCATCCTTCGGATTGAAAACANACAGANAATCATTTTGAAAAGCGAAGAATTCCATNACTTTTTCAATTTGAANGCGGTGATTTCATTTACAAATCTTCTGGAGTTTTAAGGGGCGAGGTATTAGTTTTTGGAAAAACANAGATTTGTGAAGGATCATTTTCTTGAAAAATTCCCTGCCTGCTGAAACTCTTATCCGAAATTACGATCCCGCAACCTACCGGATGCGGACCTTCCTGGATGTCAGGGACTCCTTTTTGGAGGGNTCNGATTCTCCCAGAGACTACCTTGAACGATGTCTGGAATGCATCGATTCCCGGGAACCTCAGNTCAAAGCCTGGGTGNTGTTAAACCTGGAAAANGCNAGACAGGCGGCAGATGAATCGGGGAAACGTTACCGTCAGGGCANGCCCCTTTCGGTGATCGATGGAATGCCCCTGGGGATCAAGGATGTACTCCAGACCCGGGACATGCCGACTGAACTGGGAAGTCCGATTTTCAAAGGACGTGAAACGAACCTGGATACCGCCTCGGTGAATGCTTTGAGGCTTGCCGGAGGGGTAATTTTGGGTAAAACAGTGACGACCGAATTTGCTTTCGTCAAACCTGGACCGACCACCAATCCTTTCGACCCGCAGGCGACTCCCGGAGGTTCTTCCAGTGGGACTTCTGCGGCAGTGGGAGCGGGGATGATCCCTGCAGGGTTGGGCAACCAGGTGGTGGGTTCTGTCATCCGGCCTGCGTCCTATTGCGGAAACTTTGCCATCAAACCGACCATCGGTGCCCTGCACAACGGTGAAGGATTGAGCCTGAGNCAACTTCACCTCGGGGTCCATGCCGCGTCCCTTCCAGACATGTGGGCGGTTGCCTACCAGATCGCGAATCGTGCCGGGTCGGACCCGGGTTATCCGGGTTTGTATGGCCCGGAAAAGATCTGTGACCCGCANAAACCCCGGCGTTTGATAGTNCTGAAAACCGAAGGCTGGGACGACTGTGATGAAAAAACNAANGAATGCATTCCTTGAACTGCTCGAATCCCTGAAGGCTCAAGGGGTNNAACTCATCCACCGCAGTGATGATAAATCCGTTGAACATTTCGAAACAAGCATTCTCGGCAGTGTCATTCTCTGCAGAATCATCTGTAGTTACGAAATGCGTTGGCTGCTTCGGAATTACCATGCAACAGGGTTACTCAGTGAGGACCTCAAGCAGTGGCTTGATCTGGCAGAGGAAATGAGCCTGCAGGATTATCGGGAAGCATTGCAAAAACGGGACGAAATGCGGAAGGCCCTGCAAGCCTTGTCTCCTCTGGCGGAGGGGCTGATCACTCTTTCTTCCCCAGGCCCGGCTCCTTCGCTGGGACATCTTGTTGATTCAGGTGAACCCGAATTTGCTTACAAAACCGGCAACCCTTCCTTTAATGCTGCTACCTCAGCCCTGGGGTTACCCTGCATCACCCTCCCTCTGCTGGGAATCGATGGAATGCCCACAGGAATTCAACTGATGGGTCAGCATCATACCGACTGGAATCTGACCGGTTATGCCTCCTGGATGATGCAAACCCTGAAACCAATCGTCGCCTAAGCATCCGGGTTTTAGGATTTTCCTGGAGTTCCCTTCCTTTCCATGCCCCTCTGGATTCCCATCACGATTGCCGCGGCGTTTTTCCAGAATCTGCGGTCTGCTCTGCAGAAACACCTCAAGGGGCAATTGAGTGATGTTGGTGCAACCACCACCCGATTTTTTTATGCATGGCCTCTTGCGATTCTTTANCTGGTCGGAATCCTTGAATATTCCGANGCTTCCCTGCCGGGATTGAACACAGAGTTCTGGATCTTTCTGATCCTTGGATCGCTGTCCCAGATTTTCTTCACCTTTTTACTGATATGGTTGTTTTCGTTCAGGAACTTTGCGGTTGGCAATACGTTTTCCAAAACTGAAACTGCCCAGATTGCCCTCTTGGGTTTCATACTGCTGGGAGACCGTCTTAGTCTGACTGCGATTGNTGCGATCATCCTCAGTGTTTTCGGGGTTCTTATGCTTTCTGCAGGCAAGGCAGGNTTGAGTTTTTCGAATCTCCTTCGGGATATCACCGAAAAAAGCACCCTGTTGGGCCTTGCCAGCGGATTTTTTCTTGGAGCTTCGGTGGTTCTTTTTCGTGGTGCATCACTGGCGTTGGAGGGAGAAAATAATTTTGTCAAAGCGGCCACATCGGTTGCTTTTTCCACCACTTTACAAACCCTTCTGCTTTGTCTTTATCTTCGATTCAGGGAACCCGGAGAGATCTCCAAATTGTTCCGTCATTGGAAAAAAGCCGGAATGGTNTCNCTGGTTTCAATCCTGGGTTCGATCGGCTGGTTTACTGCCTTTACCATCGAAAATGCATCCTATGTCAGAACCCTGGGACAGGTTGAGCTGGTCTTCAGTTTGGTCTTTTCCATCCTGGTCTTTCGTGAAAAAGTNACTCGCCTGGAAATCGGAGGNATGNTTTTCATCATCGGCGGGATTGTTCTGCTTTTGTTCTTCCGAAGCGGGTGAAGTGTTTTTGAACAATTAAACTTTTTTTAACTTGGGCAAATCAATGAAAATCGGATTTATCGGATTAGGTAATGTTGGAGGAAAATTGGCGGGAAGTCTCCTCAGAAATGGTTTCGAACTCCATGTCCGGGACCTGGATCAAGACACCGCAAAACCGCTTTTGGATCAAGGTGCCATCTGGTGGGAATCCACCGGTTCGATGACTCGGGAGGTGGATGTGGTGATCACCTGCCTTCCAAGCCCTGAAGCTTCGGCGAAGGTAATGGAGGAGGCAGACGGGATTCTTGAAAATATGCGTCCCGGAATGATTTGGGCGGAAATGTCCACCACCGATGAAAAAGAGGTGAAACGGCTTGGGCAACGTGTTTCAGAGAAAGGAGGTGAGCCGATGGACTGCCCTGTATCCGGAGGATGTCATCGTGCGGCGACAGGAAACATNTCAATNTTTGTCGGCTCTGAANGGAGTACCTTTGANAGGGCCATGCCTTTGTTTCAGGTGATGGGTCGTCAAATTCTGCATACTGGNCCNCTTGGTTCCGCTTCGGTCCTGAAAGTACTGACCAACTACCTNGCATCAGTGCATCTTGCCTCGCTCGGGGAAGCATTGATGACGGCGAAAAAAGCAGGAATGGATCTCAACACGACCTATGAGGCAATCCGGATTTCTTCAGGAAATTCCTTTGTTCATGAAACCGAAAGTCAGGTTATTCTGAATGGAAGCAGGGACATTAATTTCACGATGGATCTGGTGGTCAAGGATGTCGGGATTTTCCAGGAAATTGCGGATCGCAACCAGGTTCCCCTGGAAATTTCACCGCTTCTGCTCGAAATCTTCAAAGATGGCCAAAAACGCTACGGTGACCGGGAATGGTCACCGAATATTGTCCGAAGGCTGGAAGAACGATGTGGTGAAAAACTGCTTGCTCCCGGGTTCCCGAGCGAAATCGAAGATGATGAACCCGAAGTAACAGGTGAAGAAGTGAAAGTCAGAAAATAACTGAGTTCATCATGCAGAGACTTCAGGAACTTGAAATGGAGTTACTGCATCAGTCATCCAGCAATCCTTATACTGCTCATTTTGCTGGAGTGAAAGCCTGAAGCGGTAACCGATTCTCTTACCGGTGGAAGTCGTCAGAATCACATCCTGAATTGCCATTCCGTTCTCAATAATCGGATCCATAAAAATCACATCAAGATGATTCAATAGATGTTTGTAGGATGGATTTTTTACCAAACGAATGAATCGCTCTAGGGGACCGGTGTAACGCCTATTGGAGGGGGAGGCGAAGCGGAAGGTGACTTCGATCCCCAGGTTTGATGCATCATTTTGCTGCATGGCTGTAAGCTGCATTTTAACTACATCAGAGGGATTCAGGCTTGGATTTGGGTAAGCATCTTTGACCGAAAGTCCCCATATCTGAAATGGGATCAGAAAACCAAGAAAAAGCAAAAATAATTTTTGTTTCATGTTCGTTCTCGAAAAGTTTAAATTTTTAAACTNTACGAGTCACATCCGGACCTGAGATCACCAGATCCTGGTATATTCTGATTAACTTAGAAGTTACCGGCCCTGCTTTTTCTTCTCCGATTTTTCTTCCATCGATCTCTCCGACGACAGCAATTTCTGTTGCCGTTCCGGTGAGGAAAACTTCATCCGCGACATAAAGGTCTCCCAGAGTCATTGGTCTTTCCGTAACAGAGTAGCCCTCCTCTTTCGCCAGTTGGATGACGGTGTATCGGGTGATGCCGGGGAGTGCTGCGGTCAAAGTCGGGGTATGGATGCTTCCCCGGATGACCGCAAAGACATTCGCACCGGTGGTTTCCGCTATGCATCCTGTGCTGTCGAGCATGATCGCGTCATCCATGCCGGCACAGATGGCCTGGAGTTTGGCCAGAACATTATCGAGATAATTCAATGACTTGACCCTAGCATCCACCGAATGCGGTGCTTTGCGCTGGACACTGGAAGTGATGAGCCTTGCCGGTTTTTCTCCCAGCAATGGAGGAAAGGGATAGGCCATGATCACCAGTCCGGGCTGGACACAACTGACTGGGGAAACCCCTGGTTTTCCAATGCCTCGGGTGACCAGAACCCTGACGTGGGCATCCTGGAGTTGGTTACGTTTCAGGGTTTCCAGAACCACTTCACTCAATTCCTTTAAACCGTAAGGCAGGGTCATNCCGATGGCCTTGGCAGATTCGAANAGTCTTTCCAAATGTGCATTCAGTTTGAAAACCCCGCCCTGATAAGCGCGGATCCCCTCAAAAATTCCATCTCCATAAAGCAGTCCGTGATCCCATACGGAAATTTTCGCGTCCTCCGCACGNCAGAACGAACCGTTGACAAAAACTTCGAGTTGACTCAGATCTCCAAGCAGTTTCTGGTCTTGAAGGGCNAAATGGGCATCAAGCATGATGTGTCCTGTTTTTTTAGATGAATGAAGATTTCAAACGGATAGTTCCGCAAGTTTTTCCAAATTAAATTCGACTCCATGACCCGGCCTGTCGGGAGCAATGGCATTTCCATCACAAAGTTGGACCGGTTCCCGGATATAACGGTCCAGTCCAAATCCATGGATTTCCAGGTAGGAACGGTTGGGCAATGCGGCCAGCAAATGGACCGTGAGATCATGTACCCCGTGAGAGGTAACCGGTAGATTAAAGGACTCGGCAAGATGAGCTATTTTCATGAAAACGGTGATTCCACCACAGTTGCTGACATCCGGTTCCGGGAAGGTAACTCCTCCGGCAGTGATCATCTGCTGGAATTCATAAAGTGAGTGCAGGTTTTCTCCAGTCGCAATCGGCTGACCCCCTTCCCGGACGATCCGGGCATGTCCTGCAACATCATCTGGAATGCAGGGTTCTTCGATCCAGACCAGTTCGAATTCTGCCAAGGCTCGGCAGGCACGGATCGCCTGATCCACAGACCAGCCCATGTTGGCATCGGCCATCAAGGGAAAGTCTGATCCCAGGTGTCTCCTCATGGCTTTGACCCGTTTGAGATCCTCAGAAAGATGTTTCCTGCCGATTTTCATTTTGATCGCCCGGAAACCTTGTTCCAGGAATCCGTCAGCCTGTTTCAGCAATTGCTCCTCGGTGAACTGAAGATCGATTCCGCCCGCGTAGCATGGAACGATCGGGTCATAACCCCCAAGAAATTTCCAAAGCGGCATCGAAACCTTGCAGCTTGCAAGGTCCCACAAGGCAATGTCCACCGCGGAAATGGCAAGGGAGACCGTACCTCCACGTCCTCCGTAATGAAGTCCCCACCACATCCGTTCCCAAAGTTTTTCAATGANGGAGGGATCCTGNCCCAGAAGCAGGGGTTTCAGGTAATGCTCTACCAAGACTCTTACTGCTTCACCTCCGCTTCCGACGGTATAGGTATAGCCGACGCCTTTTGAGCCTTCAGCATCTTCGATCTGAACCAGAATCAATTCAAAATGGGTCAGGTCTCCATGGGTACTGTCGGAAAGAACCACGGGAAGTGGAACCCTGTAGCATCCAGTTTCGATTTTTGAAATGACTGACATAACGATACTCAGTCGGAGCCCTGAGGAGCGGTGAGGAGGGATGCAACTTCATCAAAAACATCATCCGCCCATTGATTCAAGGTTTTGATGTCGGTGGAACCAATCGGGTGAGGCATCACCGCGAAGGGGTAGCTTTTGAATCCATGGGCGACGGACATGTTTTCCGCAGAACGGATAAAAGGTTCGGTACAGATCACCGCTGCCGGAGTTCCTAGTTTTTCGAACAAAATCCCATCGAGCAAACTGCTCGAACTGCAGGATCCTCAATCCCCAACCCCGGCAAGGACAAAGTTNCATTTTTTTGCCAGTTTCTGGATTTCATCATCGGTGATCGGAAGCGATGCGGTGGGTTTTCTTGACCAGATGACTTCATTCACCTCGAACCTGGCTTTGAGTTGATCTGCCACCCTTTTTAGCACGGTATCGGAATTGGGTTTACTGTTGTCAATGATTCCCAGGATCCCTCCTTTGAGAGTCGTCTTCCTGGTCGCAGTCTTCAACACTTCAGGCGCCGGTTTGGAACTTGGATTGTAGACGGTAATGCTCATGTTATTGTTTTTTTGGAAAAGTTGGGGCCGATACACGATCAGCCAAGCTACCAGCCTCAGGTATCACAGGTGGCCTGATTCAGGGGTTTGGTCACTGAACGGCAATAATGGAGGCTCCCCCAGCCAGGGATACAGGCGGAAAACCTGCCGGCATCTCCTCCTCCTACAACCAGCAAAATGTCGTCAGGAGACTCTACGGCGTATATCTTGGTTTTCTCATCTTCGGGTTGAACCTCTTCTTCTAGGATTCCTCCGCGGATCAATTCTGCCCTGGTCCGAAATGCATGCTTCTGGAGAAATTCCTGGATCTTNTTTTTATCCCAGCCCTGGCTTTGACAGGTCTGATANTGTTCCGGGCAAAGAACAACAGCCATTTCACTGTGTCCGTTGATGTTGAAGGTTCCCAAAGCAGCCATCCTGTCGGCCAGGGTTAAAAGGATACTCTCAGCTTTTTGGGCAGTATGGTTTTGGAATTGGTTCGGAGCTTCTCCGGCAAATACGGTGACGGTACTGGTTTCTTGAGAATATCCCTTCTGAATATGCAANGGCTGCCATTCCGTGGTTTCGTTTTCCGCAATGCAGTAACTGNATTTTCCNCCNTGCCCAAGGGTCGAACGGTCAAACTCCCTGGTTCCGCCTGCATTCATGAGNATCANTCGAATTGCTCNTCCGATGGTGGAGTTGGATCGTACCCCTGGTCCGAACAGGTTCTGGCCATGATTCAAACCGATGGATTTGGCAACAGGTCCGTTAACGATGATCAGGATCGCAGGTCCGTGTGTACTAGCAGAGGGNCCATGCAGNCCAAAAGCCGGATCGCTGATGGCGGATAATGCGGTTACCACCACAGGGAAATACTCNGGAAGGCATCCTGCCATCACCGCATTGATGGCTGCCACTTCGAGAGTAAAAACAGAGCCTCTTTCCGGAATCGTACCGATGATGGTTTGCGGATCCATCGGCACCGTCTCAAGCATGGTTTCGATTTTATCTTTCGTCGGGGGAACAACCGGGAGCCCATCTGTCCATTCGTTTTGATAAAACAATTCCTGAACCGCCAGGGCATCTTCGACCTCGATGCTTTGCTGCTGAAGGGTTCCTTNCATCCTTAAATTAATTTTCTTGTTATTGTGCGACCCAGCCGCCGTCGACCGGCAAAGTATGTCCAGTGATCATCGAAGAGGCATCGCTGGCAAGAAAGAGAATGGCATCTGCAACTTCGGACGCTTCCACCAGTCTACCCATCGGGGTTCGTTCAAGTAGTTTTTGTTCCATTCCAGGTTCTTCCAGAAGCCCTTGAGTGAGAGGAGTTCTGAGAAAAGCCGGAGCGACTGCATTCACGCGGATACCTAATTTGGCCCAGTCCANTGCCAGAGTTCTGGTCAGGTTGACCACTCCGCCCTTACTGGTCTGNTAAGCAGGATTGGGATAAATTCCTCCACCGACGAGTCCCATGATCGATGCAACATTAACAATGCTTCCGCTTCCCTGTTCGAGCATCGATCCTGCGGCTTCCCGGGAACAGAGAAAGCACCCGGTCAGGTTAACATCCATCACTTTCTGCCAAAGTTTGAGGGGAAGTTCGGTGGCATCCATGCGTGCACCCGTTCCAGCGCTGTTGACNAGAACATCAATCGAACCATGGGTTTTGCGAACGACATTGAAAACATTGATGATCGAGTCTTCATCAGAAACATCCATTTCAAGGCTTTCGAGTTCAAAGCCTTTGTCTCGCATGGACTGAACAGCTTTGCGGGACTCGTCCCGGTTGAGATCTCCAATGACCACCNTCGCCCCGGCTTCCAAAAATCTTTGGGCGGCAGCGAGTCCGATACCACTTGCCCCGCCGGTCACTAATGCTGTTCGATCAGTCAAAGAAAACTGTTCCATGATATTTAAATCGATGATGAGGATTCGGTTTGAATCTTTCTTTGCGTTCCAGATGATGCTGAATATAATCAGATCCGTGATGAAATACCAGCAATCGAAACAAGAAAAGTGAATTCGCCATGATTCCTGAAAGAGGATTTCCCCAAATCGAGTTTGAACAACGACTCGAAAAAGCCCAAAGGTTGATGTCCGAAAAAGACCTCGATGTTATGTTTTTTTGTACAGAAGCAGAAGTGCGTTATTTCACAGGTTTTTTGACTCAGTTCTGGCAGAGCCCTACCCGGCCCTGGTTTCTCTGCCTGCCCCGCAAAGGAAATCCGGTGGCAGTGATCCCGGAAATTGGGGCGGACTGNATGGAANGGANCTGGATTGAAGATATTAGAACCTGGAGTTCTCCGCATCCCGATGATGATGGAATCAGCTTGCTTCAAGAAACTCTCGNNGAGTTGTCTGNAGGTTCCAAAAAGATTGGCCTACCCATGGGGCCCGAATCCACTCTCCGGATGCCCTTTCAGGATTTCAAGATGCTCCAGGAACGTTTGAAAGGTTATGAATTTAATGATGCGACACCCTTGATCCAAAAATTAAGAATGGTCAAATCAGAGCTGGAAATCGAAAAGATTTCCCATGTCTGTCAACTTGTTTCCCATGTTTTTGAAACACTTCCGGAATGGCTTTTGGAAGAGCAAACTGAAATCGATGTCTTCCGGCGTTTCAAAATCGAATGCCTCAAGGAGGGTGTGGATGACGTTTCCTANCTCGTCGGCGGGGCTGGTNTGGGAGGATATTCGGATATCATCTCACCTCCNAAGGATAAANANTTGATTTCCGGTGATGTCCTGATTCTAGACACAGGCTGTACCTTCGACGGATATTTTTGTGATTTCGACCGGAACTATGCCCTCCAAAAAGCAGATGATGATGTCCGAAATGCCTACCGGGTGGTTTATCAGGCCACCGATGCGGGTCTTGAAGCTGCAGTTCCAGGAAATACAGCTGCGGATGTTTTCAGAGCTATGAATCGTGTCTTGGAGACCAACGGAGCAAAAGGAGGTCAGGTCGGGCGGATGGGGCATGGACTCGGCATGCAACTGACCGAGTGGCCTTCGAATGCGGTATTTGATAATACGGTTCTAGAAAATGGAATGGTGCTGACATTAGAACCCGGGATGCAGTTCGGAGAGAACAAAATCATGGTCCACGAAGAAAACCTAGTCATTCGTGAAGAAGGTCCTCAACTTTTAACCCGAAGGGCTCCTGAAGAACTTCCAGTGATAAGTTGATGCTGGGATTTGCTAATGGATAAATGACCGAAGGATTAAAAGGAATGATCTAGAAATGGATGGTCATGACATCGCCATCTAGAGTGGTACAAAGTTGTATTCTTTTTTGTGTATTTTCATACATTTTTTCAAACCCACTGGAAGCCACGGTCTTGCCGAGGGAACTTTTCGGCCAGAAACTTGGAAATACTATTTCCCGGGAAGGTATTACCGAAATCCTAAAAGCTCCGGATGGGAGTAGACTTTTCGGGTTTGAACCGTCACGAAGGGAGTTNCCGGTTTCGGTATTCAATCATCATTTCCTTCAGATCACTCCGCTTACAGGAAAAATCATATCGATCTGGGCCACAAGCAAATATCAGGTTGCTGACGAATGTTCAGAAGCTCAAAAGATGTTGGTATTGATGATTCGTGAGACCTTTTCCCTGGATGAAACCGCCAGGCAATTTCATCGAGGATTGGTCAANCAAAACCTGGTGATGGCGGCTGCATGCATGGGGGAGGGAAAAGACCTTCTGGTCTTCAGCCTGACCGATATGGAGTTGCTGCAAAAATCTAACAGGGAAAGAGGAGAAATTCTCAAAAAACGAAGAAAACGATTTCAGAAAGCAAACCGTTAAAAAGCCTACAGCAAAACCGGATCGGGATGCATTTCCAGGTGAAGTCCCTTTCCTGAATAAGGATGCTGNAGAGCAACCTCCTCATTCAGCTCAATCCCCAGTCCTGGTTCTGAAGGGGGGATGACATAACCCTCCTCCCATTGGATNGGTTTTTTCAGGATTTTCGCGTGAAATCCATCCCACTTTTCGATTCCTTCCTGNATGAGGAAATTGGGGCTGCAGGCATCTAGGTGGATATTCGCGGCACCCTCGACGGGACCGCAATAAAGGTGGGGTGCAATCAAGGCGTAATGAGCTTCCGCCATACCTGCGATTTTTTTTGCCTCCAACAAGCCACCGACCCGGCCAAGCGCCATCTGAAGGATTCCTGCTGCCTGTTTTTGAAGCACCTGGGCGAATTCATATTTGGTTGCAAGCCGTTCCCCGGTGGCGACTGGGATGGATGTTGATTCGGCAACACGCTTCATTGCCTCCAGGTTTTCNGGTGGAACCGGTTCTTCGAACCAGAGCGGATCATAAGGTTCGATTTTTTTTGCAAGACGGATCGCACTTTCTGGTGTCATCTGCCCATGGGTGCCGAACAGAAGGTCACATCGATTCCCCACCGCTTCTCGGATTTGTCGCACAAAGCGTTCTGCTCTGTCCATCGATTCCAGTGAAAGCATTCTGGGGTCATAAACTGAATAAGGACCGACCGGATCAAATTTTAATGCAGTAAAACCCTGNTCGGCATATTTGACAGCAGCTTCTGCAGCAAGGTCAGGATCATTATAGACGTTCCGTTTTTCGTCTGCTTCGGGATAGTTATAGAGTCGATCCTCATCGTTATGATCCGGATAGAGGTAAGTATAGGTTCGCAGTTTAGGATGGACCAACCCTCCCAGAAGTTCATAAACCGGCTTTTCCAATGCCTTCCCGTTGATGTCCCAGCAGGCAGTTTCGATTCCACTCAGGATTCCCATCAATGAAAGATCAGAACGTTGGCTGTAACCGCTTGAATAAACTCTTCGCCAAAGTTGTTCTATTTGGAANGGATCGTGACCAATGANGTACCGTTCNCAGATGTCGGAGATCATTTTTTCCACCACCCTTGGATGAAATGGNAGGGAATANACTTCCCCGATGCCTTCAATCTTGGAATCAGTAATCAGTTTGACAAAAGTCCAATAAGCCCCGCCGTAATGCGGAGGAGGATTCTCAACCACAAAAACACGGTATTCCTTAATTTTCATTACGGAATGATAATTATGAAAATTTTTTTAGAAGCTTTGGTGCAGAAGAAAAGATCATGAACCCGCTAATGTTCATGAATCCCGTATTCCTTCAAATCATCGAGGTAGGCGCTGATGAATTCAACTTTCAAATCACCTTCAAGTGGAATCTCTCCGTTTTGTTTAATCATTTTTGAATCATCCTTCATCAGCCGGCTGACTTCGAAATGAATTTCTCCAGGNTTAAAAGTGATTCTCAACTGACATGCATTGACAAAATCGGCCTGAACCGGTGTTTCATCATGAATGTTCCAGATGTCGTCCCTTTTGTCATAGGACACGGTAGGCGCAATTCCTCTGCTGCAGATCTCGCGTAAAACCTGGAGAAAACGGATTAAATAATCTTTGTGGTTGGCCATTTTTCAGTTTGCATCCTCTAAGAGTGCTCAACGCACTGATTTACGGGTTTAAAACTTGTAGCCTCCATGAATCCCAATGACGAAATCATTACTTTTCCAGGGAGGTAGGCCATTTATTTTAAATCCGGCACCTGCGAAATAAGAACCGAATNGCATTGAATAAGGAATANCTGCCTGAAANCCAAGATTGGGGCCGTAACGCAGTTGAGGCAGAAATTCACCAATGCCTTCAAACTCAAAATGATATCCTCCTAGTAGAAATAGATCTCCAAAAGCAGGTGAGCCGTCAAGTTGGTAAAGTCCACTACCAAGAGCGATGCGGTTATTCAAAAGATACTGATAGTAAACATCCAAAACTCCGCTGTCACTGCTGAGTATTCCAATCGGTCCATATTCCAAGTGGAAAGAATCCTTGCCGGATCCCCCAAAAAACAGATCCGATTTGTCATGGGATTTTCTCCTTCCAAAGTTGGCTGGCATATCAGGTTTCTTCCCTTCACATACCCATTCTATGTATTTTTTTGCGGTTTCCTCAGAGACCATTTTTTCAAGATTATTGATCTCTCTATAACTGCATCCGATTCGGGCTTCAGATTTTTTGGTCCACACGGTCAATGAAACAATGCCGATTGCCAAATAAGTTATCAGGGAGAGAAATGATTGAAACCGCATAGAATGTTTCGAAAGTTGAAAATAGATTGAAGTAGAATCTATTTTTTGAAAAACGCTTAAACTCGCCAATCCGCGAACATGCGAGCTTTAAGCCAAAATGAAAGGTTTATTTATGAAGAACCCATTTCTTTAACACTACCATCTTCCTCATTGAATTTTTCTCAAAATCCTATCAAGAGAAGATCATTGGTGATGAGAGCAAAAATCCAGAACTATTATTGATCCTGGANCTTGGTGTTAAAGGATTCAAGCAAGAGAGGGATAATACACCCGCTATATTCAATTTCGCCTGAAGGAACCTGGGTGTTGCAGAGAATTGCTCCAGATAAATCAGCCTTTGACAAATCTGCTCCCCGAAGGTTAGCAGACTGCAGGTTTGCATTCTTCAAATTNGCGCCTTTAAGAATTGATAGAGCCAAATCAGAGACACTAAGGTTGGTGCTTCCAAGATCGGCACCTTGCAGATTTGCCCCCAACAACTTGACTGCGCGAAGGTCTGAGGAACGCAGATTGGCTACTTCAAGTTCCGCCATGGTCAGGTCTGCACCATTGAGATACGCTCCTTCGAGATCCGCACCGCGTAAATTAGCTCCTCGGAGGTTTGCTCCTTCGAGATGTGCTCCTCGGAGACTGGCTCCACTCAAATCAGCACCTTGCAGGTTGGCCTCCTGGAGTTCCGCCTGGTTCAGAAGGCTTTCCGAAAGCATCACGTTGTTTAGTTGAGCTTTGCGCAGGTCATGTTTGTTCAGGTTACATTTGATGCATTCTTTTTTGATAAAAAGTCGGTTTTCCCAATCCGGTTCTGATGCATGAGTGGTGAAAATCCCGGAATGCATCAATAGAATCAGGAAACTGAAAAAAACAAAATGGTTCATACTTCGATATTCTNNAGAAATTAATCTCTAAAATAATTCTTCCCAAAAAAAAGAGCCAGAATGTTTTTTAACTTGGAATTTTCAATAGAGTTATAGGGATTTTCCCAATTTGTTTTAAATTTCAAGAATTATCTGAACTACTGCCATCTCTGAAGTTGGTCTCTCAGATCAATATTGAATAATTCTCCACAGATCAGCTATGGATTTTCAATTTTCCTTGGTTGGTGGAAGCACTTGTTCCAGAGAAATAAAACATTGCGATAAAAGGTGGAATTTTTTAAATCATTTTTCGTGATTTAAAGGTTTAAATCTGTCAATATANTTTGTTTATCTAATTTTCTTAATCAGTTGATCTCATACCTTGCATGTCTAAAAAAAAGGGGAAAACCAAAAAATCGGGTATGGAAAAACGCCGTCAAGACAAACGGCACCGGAAGATGGTCAAGCGAAAAAAACTAATGAACCATCGCAGTCCAACCCAGATCACCTCTCCCCACCAGCTTGAAAAATTATTAAAAACACTGCCGAACCTTGCCTTCGACCCTATGCTCCTCGACCTTTATCTGGATGAAGAGATGATGAAGGAATTGATTGAAGAGGGCCTAGAGGAACCACAAATTCTGAGTCGACTCCTAACGCCAGAATTTTTAAAGGAACTCGAGGGGCGTTTGGANGATGTGGAGGATTCAGCCGTTCCCCAATCCCCCAAGGCATTGTTGGCGAAAGCATCCAGACATCAGTTACAGAATAGTGAAGAAATCCCTTATCTGTCCAATCCACTCCTGTTCGCCTTTTTTCTGAAAACCCGNGCCAAGGCTGAGGGGAANCCGATGAAACTGGCAGATTTACCGAATGCAATCAGGGAATTTGAAGAACGCAATTCGGAGTGGATTGCTGAGGCTTCAGAAAATCCAGAATTACTGAAAAACGAGGTGGAAGAAGACGTTGAGACCCAGGTTGAAGATACTGGACAAGAACAATTTCCCGAGGATTTGATGCAGGAATTGGAAAAGGAATATGAAAATCTTCCGCAACAACGCGCTGATAGGATGCGTGAAGACCTGGAACTGTTCCTTGAGGATTTTAGCCCCTCAACGAAGTTTGATCAGTGGACTACTTCAATGATCGATGACTTTTTCATGAAATGGTTTGTTGAGCATGCCAATCCAACGGATGAGGACAAACAAAGCATGCGGGAAACAATGTTGCATTTCCTCCAGTTTATGCGGGANCGTAAAATACTTGCGGAGGATTTTTCTCCAAAAAGTTTGCTGTAACCCGATTTGACTTCACCGGAAACGGAAGATTCACTCAGTTAGTTTCCGGTACTTTTGGTTTTCACTTCAGCCAAAGAAGCGCTTATGTCATCCAACAGAAACAAGAACCAAAGTTTGTGTAAGCCTTTCGGTCTTAGCAATTCATATTTGTTTTTAACACTGCTGGCTTTTTTGATTTTCAGTGGATGTGGAAAAAGCCCGGAACCCCGTAAGAGGCAGGGGACTCTGGACACCCCTGCACACCATGCTCTAAGAGGCCAGGACCTGTTAAAACAGAAGCGATGGAATGCAGCAGAAAAACAGTTCGACTCAGCTCTTGAACTCAACCCTGAATTTGCACCGGCACTTTCCGGGAAAGCCCTGGTGAAAGCACATCAGTCCAGCCAGCCTGGACGCAAAGCGGAAAGGGTCGAAGCACTTCGGGAAGAATCCCGGGATCTTTTGAAAGAATCCTTGAACCATGCGGAAAGTCCGGAACACCAGATACGGGTCCGAATCGACGCGGTTCAGGTCGAAACCCAATTGAAGGAAGATGATTGGCTGGAGCAGGCNGGTGACCATTATGGGGAAGCCCTGGAGTTGGTGGAAGATCAACCTGCATTGCGAAAACGACTTCCTGAACTGAATTTTTACATGGGTGAAGCGTATCTGGCGGCCAGGGCTTTTGCAGACGCATCAGGACATTATGCAAGAGTGTTGGAGCTCAATCAGAGTTTTACCCGGGAAGCAGACCGGCAACAGAGTCTGGTCCAGAAAATCGTGCGTGCCCAACCGGGAAGTCCTTATGCCAAGGAAGTTGCTCTGGTTGCTGAAATTTCACGTGCNGANCTNTCCGCACTGCTGATCGAGGAATTTCAACTGGAAAACCTCTATTTGCGTGGAGCGAAANTNGATGCCNCCGGGAAAAAATTTAAATCTCCTGTAAAAAAATTCAAAACCAGCCAAACCGAGAAAATGGCTGAAGCAACAGATATTGAAGATCACCCACTGCGTGCTGATATTGAACTGGTGCTCCAACTCAAGGTGCGTGGACTGGAAGCCAATCCGCAGCATCTGTTTTTTCCCAACCGACGGATCACCCGTGCTGAATATGCGCTGATGCTGGAGGACATCCTGATCAAAGTCACCCAAGATAAGGGACTTTCCACAAAGTTCCTCGGTGACCGTTCACCCTGGTCCGATGTGCGTAGCGATGCTTATTACTATAATGCTGCAAGAACATTGACCTCCCGTGGCATCCTTGANGTTCGAAACGCAGTCAGGGGAGAATTCGGTCCTGATGATCCGGTTCATGGATCAGATGTCTTGCTTAGCCTTCGGTTGTTGAAGGATGAACTCAAGAGTTATGTCCGCGGTTCCTGAATCTTCGTCTGAGGAAAATCCAGAGCATCTTCTGGTGCTGGATGATGAAAAAAGCATCCGCTGGGTACTCGAACGGACTCTGACTCAATCCGGCTATCGTGTGCATCTAGCTACTGACGCAAGCGAAGCCCATCATTTGTTGAACCAGTATCCCATCCGTTTGGCATTGGTTGATATCAACCTTCCGGATCAGGACGGCATCAGCTTTACCCAAAACGTATCCACACAGTTTCCTAAGTTGATGACGATTGTCATGACAGGTCAGGGGACGATGCACAATACCATCGAAGCCATGAAGGCCGGCGCTTTCGAATTCGTTACCAAACCTTTTGATATCCTCCAGATTGAAGAACTGGTCCGGCAGGCGCTCAAGGTTCGTCATGCCGAGAAACGCGATAGTTCCGACTTGAAGAGCAGTTCAGAAGAACTCCTTGTGGGACAAGGTCCCAAAATGAGGGAATTGTTCAAATCGATCGGACGTGTTGCATCAACCGAACTNACGGTGCTTATTCAAGGAGAAAGTGGAACCGGAAAAGAACTGATCGCGAAAACCATCCACCAGCATTCAAATCGTGCCAAGGGTCCTTTTGTGGCGATCAACTGTGCGGCCATTCCTTCTGAACTGCTTGAATCGGAATTGTTCGGTCATGAAAAAGGAGCCTTCACCGGCGCGGTTGAACGCAAAAGAGGAAAACTTGAACAGGCTGGAAACGGGACACTTTTTCTGGATGAAATTGGAGACATGCCTCTCAAACTCCAATCCAAATTGCTTCGGGTTCTGCAGGAACGTCAGTTTGAGAGAATTGGGGGACAGGAACTGCTGACCACCAACATGCGTGTGATTGCCGCGACTCATCGTGACCTCGANCAACTGATGCAACAGGAACAATTTCGAACGGATCTCTATTACCGCCTCAATGTTTTCCCTTTGTCCATTCCGCCCTTGCGAGAGCGTGTCGAAGACCTGCCTTTGTTGGTCGAACATTTCCTCAAGAGAGGAGCCAGGGAAATGGCTGTCGGNAGCAAATCTCTTTCCCCCGAAGCGATGGACGCGCTGAAGCGCTATCCTTGGCCGGGAAATGTGAGGGAACTGGAAAACACCCTGAAAAGTCTGATGATCACCAATGTCAGCAACTTCATCAGCCTTGATTCCTTTCCGGGACACTTGATGAAAAAAGGGAAGCCTGTTCAGGAATCGGGAAATCTTGAAGAATGGATCGAAGATAAAATTGCCCCTCTCGTACGGGAAGGCATTACCAAAAATACCGACAGCCTGATGCAAGAGGTTTTGCANAAGGTGGAACGTCCATTGTTGAAACTCCTGCTTGAGGAAACAGGCTGGAATCAGCAGAAAACTTCCAAACTTCTTGGGATCAACCGAAATACCCTCAGAAAAAAAATCGAAACTCTGAGAATCCGAAGAAAGGTGGTGCTTGATGCCTGAANCCTCATTNGGAGACATAAATTCGAAAACAGCATCTTGCATTTTTCCCGAACTTTATAAACTGCTCGAAAAGCGAAAGGAAGAGGGACAGGTCGACCATTCTTATACTGCGAATTTGATGGAGAAGGGACTTGATGCTGTGCTCAAGAAAATTGGTGAGGAATCGACTGAGGTGGTCATCGCTGCAAAAAACCGGGATCATCAGGAACAGGTTCATGAAATCGCCGACCTCTGCTATCATCTTCTGGTACTGATGGTTTATCATAACATTTCCCTTGATGATATTCATACTGAGCTTCAGAGGAGGCTTAATGTTTCGGGGATTGAGGAAAAAAAATCACGAGCAAAGAATTGAGGAACTTCTCTTTTGAAAACCAGTCCCGTCAAGTTATACAAGCATTAAGATTTCATATTAAAACATAACTATCTCATTCAATTTCTGGAGGATGATTGGAAAAAACGGCAAAGAAAGTGACAAAAACTCCTGAGAGTAAACCCATAAAACCCCATCCGGTTTTCAAATCGTTTGAAAGATTTGGAATTTCATTTTCAAATCATTTGCTTTGTTCTCCTTTCATGGAACATCAGGCAGACCGGAAGGGGAAGGTGACTCCCGCATTGATCCGTCATTATGTCAGCATGATTCAACAAGGAGTGGGTGCAGTGATTGTTGAAAGTGCCTATGTTTCACAACAGGGACGAAACAATTTACATCAACTTGGAATTTCTGAAGAGGAACATTTGGAAGGTCTTACCCAACTGGTAAAGGCCGTGAAAAAAGAGGGAGGGGCGATTGGAATAAGCCTCACTCATGCTGGTGCAAAAACTTCGGAGTTTATTTGCGGAGAACAACCTGTCAGTCCGTCGCCTTGTAACTTTGGACGTGATTTCGATACCAGCCGGGAGTTCGATATTGGAGACCGGGAAGAAATTATCCTGCATTTTGTCCATGCAGCGGAACGCGCTCAGGAGGTGGGGATGGATTTCATTGAAATTCACGGGACTGATCAGCATCTACTGGATCAATGTTTTTCCCTTAAATTCAACAATCGTGAAGATGAATTCGGTCCCTCCAGTCTGGAAGACCGGATGCGTTTGCCGATGGAAATCGTTCATGCAATCAAACAACGAGATTCCATCAGCCTGCCGATCAGTTATCAGTTTTCCATTCATGAGAAATTGGAAGATGGATTCAATGTCTGATGAATTGCAGCAGTTGATCAAAATGCTGGAAAAGAATGGGATAGATTTCTTTCATCCTATGCCTCCACATATCCTCAATCGGGTTTTCGATGAGGATGAGAATCTGCTGGAATGGATTTCAAAATTCACTAAAAAACCGATCATTGCTGAGGGAAATATCAAATCCCCGATGGTGCTCAAGGACATTTCCATGCTCCGTCTTGCAGACTGGTACGTGATGGAACGGAGTATCTATGCGCGCCCTCAGTGGTTCCAGTTTCTCAAACGTAAACTTGTATCCTGAGCCGATAGATCGATGAAACGTTCCATCGTTGAAACCAAGAAAGCACCACCTCCAGTAGGACCTTATTCCCAGGCGATTCAGGCAGGAAACATGGTTTTTGTTTCAGGTCAAATCGCACTTCATCCTGAAACCAATGAGATCCCTGAAGACTTCACCGCTCAATGCCATCAGGTTTTAAAAAACCTCCAAGCGATTTTGGAAGCTTCAGGATCTTCCCTGGAACACACCGTGAAGGTCATGATTTATATGACCGATATCGACCGTTTCAATGAGTTGAATGAAATCTACGCTGGTTATTTGGGATCAGCCAAGCCTGCCCGGGCCTGTGTGGAAGTCAGCAGACTGCCCAAAGGAGTTTTGGTTGAAATGGATGCTGTTGCCCTGATTGNAGAATGATGTTGATTTGGAACTGCCGGGATANAANNTTCACTTTTTTTTAAGGAGCCTTTCATTGCCAGAAGCTGAAAAATTCGGGGTCGCTATTGCCGGGTTGGGAACGGTCGGAAGCGGAGTGGCTCAAATTCTATCGGAGTCTCGAAGTGGTGAACAGGGGTTGTTCCTGAAATCGATTCTGGAACGTGAGCCTGAAAAGGGNCCTGCCAGTGAGTGGTNCCAAAAAATTCCGGAANCCTTCGTNAAGAACCAGGAAGCCATTCTTGAAGATCCTGAGATTCGGGTAATTGTCGAAACCATTGGCGGTACAGGTTTCGCGAGAGAATTCACGCTGGAGGCGTTGAAACGTGGAAAACATGTGGTGACGGCAAACAAAGACCTCATCGCAAGCCATGGTTCNGAACTCTGTGAGATGGCTCAAAGCCNGGANCGNCATTATCTTTTCGAAGCTGCTGTTGCCGGGGCAATTCCTGTTTTGCGTTTGTTAAGGGAGTACTTTCAAACTCGGGATATTCTTGAGTTAGAAGGAATCCTGAATGGAACGACCAATTACATTCTCAGTGAAATGGAAAGCCGAAGCCTGGGCTTTGAAGAGACTCTGAAGAAGGCTCAGGAACTCGGTTTTGCAGAACAGGACCCGACCAACGATATCAAGGGTTTTGATGCCCGCTATAAATTGGTGATTCTTATTTATCTCATTTNTGGAAAATGGATTTCACCCTCAGAGATTTACCTGGAAGGCATTGACCAATTGGAACTTCCTGACTTNGAATATGCATCGAGGATGGGGCGCAGCATCAAACTGATCGCTCATATGCAAAGCATCGAAGAAGATGGAAAACGTCTTCTTCAGGCTTATGTCCTGCCGATGATGCAANCGAGGGATAACATGCTCTCAAAAATCAGTGGATCGACCAATGCTNTAACTTTGAAAGGGAGATTTTCTGAAGATATCAGTATCACTGGAAAAGGAGCAGGGAGCCTTCCCACCGCTTCCTCTATTGTTTCTGATCTCGAGCGGATTGCCAGAGATGAGACACCGGTTTCATGGCCTACAGTCATCGAACCGATAGAGATAATGCCCTTCCGCGATACGATTTTTCGCCACACCTTACGTTTTGAAGTTTATGACGAACCAGGAATAGTGGGAATGATTGGAAAAATCCTTGCTGAGTCAGGGATCAATATCTACGCGTTGGAGCAACTTCCTCAATATCACCGCATTGGAAACGGGAAACGCGAAACCGTCATTTTTACCATCACCCTGGAACCTTGTATCGAGGGAGTGCTTCAAGAAGCTCTGGACAAAATCAATCTTGCCTCTTTTATGATTCAACCCGTCAATGTCCTCAGGGAATCTCAGTGANAAGGAGATTTTGTTGAAGGGTCTTTCAAGCAGAAAGGCTCAGTGTTAGTGTTTCGTATCCGTTCTATTTCCTTCTCAGGGTCATTTAGTTTTTTATCCTAGGTAAAATGTACCAGTTTCTTTTTCGGTTCCGATATCCTCTCGCACTGCTGTTCATCCTGCTGGTTTTGCTATTGGTTCTTTTCCAATCAGGAAGAGGAAATGAGTCAAACCGATTACAGAAAATCATCCAGACCGTGAGTTATCCTTTCCAGTCTGGAATTCATTATTTTGTAAATACCATTGATGGTTGGTGGGATGGGTATGTGATGCTGATCGGAACCCGNCAGGANAACCAGCAGTTACGGAATGAAGTGGCGGAATTGAAAGAACGTCTGAACCAGTCTCTTGAAAATTCGGTTCAATACAAACGGTTACGGGGACAACTCCTTTTTGCCAAACGACAGCCNGACCGTAAGGTATTTGCGGAAATCATTGGTGAATCCGTTGATAACATCCATCAAATGCGTTTGGTCAACCGTGGTTCAAGACACGGGTTGAAACGAAATTTNTCNGCAATCCTCAAAGAAGGACTCGTGGGAAGNGTTCAGTCTGTTACTCCCTTTCAGTCCAACCTTCAGTTGATTACGGATTTCCGGAGCCGAGTACCGGCATTGATCCANAGAAACCGCGTCAGGGGATTGATTTACGGAACCCAGACAGGGTTGGAAATGCGTCAGATCAATCGGCGGGCTGAAGTNAAAAAAGGTGACAGGGTCATCACCAGTGGATTGGGTGGATTGTTTCCGAAAGGGATCCTGATTGGAAACATTGTCGAAGTAAAAAGACAACCTCACGAACTCTTTCAAACCGCGAGCATTGAAACCGCAGTCGATCTGAGCAGAATGGAGGAAGTGTTTATCATCATCTCAGGGCCTTATCCACAGGGTTCTCCCCTTTTTACTGAAAAATGAGCCAAGCAATTTTCCAGAGTGTGCTGGTTGTTTTTGGAATTCTTTTCCAGGTTCTTATTACTTCTTTTATTCAGCCCATGGGGTTCAAATTAAATTGGGTCCTGATGATTTTGATAATCCTCGCGTTTCTCCATGGAAATCGGTTGATACCATTTTTGGCAATCTTCGCAGGAATCTGGTGTGACCTGATGTCCCACGGAATGATCGGTGTATACGGCATCAGTTTCTTATTTGTGATTCTGGTTACCCAGTGGATTTCAACATGGTTTTATTCACATACATTATTNCTNGGGATGATTGTATTTTTTACTTTGTCCTTGTTTGAAGGTTTCATCAGCCTGACGTTGCTGAAGTGGTCAGAAGAAGAATTTCGCTGGGGTTGGAATTTTGTATACGTAGCCTTTCCCCAAGCTTTGATCCATGGAATTGTTGGTCCTTTGTTGTTGAAGGGTGTCCTCTTTCTGGAAAACTTTGGCTTAAGGAGTAAGGCATGAAAATCGACGGGCTACTCCCGCATGAACTTGCGGAAATGCGCAAGCGTGTCCTAGTTCTGAGTGGAATCATCGTCGTGATATTTTCCCTGCTGGCCTCACGCCTTTGGTACCTTCAGGTGATGGAGGGTGAGAAGTATTCCGATTATGCTCGTGGAAACCGTATTCGTTTGATGCCTCAACCAGCCCTGAGAGGNATNATCTATGATCGAAACGGAAAGGTGCTTGCGGAAAACCGACCCAGCTATCAGATTCACCTGATTCGTGAGGACACACCAGACCTTAATTTGAGTCTAAATAAATTATCCGAAGCCATTGATATTCCAATAGAAGATCTTCAAACGAAAGTCAGGGAGAATCGCAAGGTCTTGCGTTTCAANCCGATCATTCTTGTGGATGATGTTGAGTACGAAAAGGCCATGCTGGTAGAAAGTTACCAGGAGGATCTGCCGGGTATTTCGGTGGTGATCCGACCTCTGCGATACTATCCTTATGAAAAAAATGCCTCACATGTGCTTGGTTATGTCGGAGTCGTGGAAGAGGAGTGGTTTGAACTCCCTGAAAACAAAAGGCGTTCCAGTCAGATTGCGGGTAAGTCCGGGGTAGAACTANTGGCGAACAATACCCTGGTCGGTATTGATGGTGGTAGGCAAATTGAAGTCGACCATCTTGGTCGTGAATTGAAAGTCATCAGCAAACCTGTTCCCCCATCCTCAGGGAAAAATATCCATCTGAGCCTGGATATCCGGATCCAGCAAGTGGTTGACCGAGCAATGGAAGGAGAAACCGGGTCGGTGGTCGTGATGAATCCGAAAACCGGCGATTTGCTGGCGATGGGGAGCTATCCNAATTTCAATCCTAACCTCTTTGCTGGAGGAATTGAGCGTGAGCACTGGGAAGGATTGTTGAACAACCCTGAACATCCACTGGAAAACAAAGCAATCCAAGGTTTATATCCGCTGGGTTCAATCTTTAAAGTTGTCACTGCATACGCCGGCTTGGAAATGGGAGTGCTGGATTATGAAACGACCCATGTCTGCAATGGATATTATGATCTTCTGGGAAGAAAAAAACTTCCTGAACCTGATGAAATTTCAAAATATAAAACGATTTTTAAATGCTGGAAAGAAGGCGGTCATGGAAAAATGGACCTGCATTCGGCCATCCGGGAATCGTGTAATGTGTTTTTCTATAATGTGGGCATCGAGGTAGGAGCCGAAGATCTTGCCCGAGTTGCAAGAAANTTTGGCTTGGGAAAGGTGACCGGGATCGATCTGCTCAACGAAAAAGAAGGACTGGTCCCGAACGATGCCTGGAAACAGTCTGTACTAAGAGAACCCTGGTATAAGGGGGAGACGCCGCCTTTATCGATTGGCCAGGGATATCTGAACGTGACGCCAATTCAGGTGGTTCATATGATTAACATTTTGGTTAATCAGGGCTTGTCCGTTCCTCCCAAGCTCTATGCAGGCCAGCCCAACACCCAACCTACTCAACTCCCTTTGAATCAGGAATTTCTCAAAAGGATCGGAGATGGAATGGTGGCAGTGGTCAACGAAACCGGAGGCACGGCTTCTTCGGTTCGCAATGAAGATTTCATCATTGGTGGAAAAACCGCAACCTCCCAGGTTGTCAGTCTTGAAACCCTGGAAAGTCTGGAAGAGGAAAATCGAGAGGAAAGGGATTTTCAAAATCATGGCTGGTTCGTGGCCTACGCACCTGCGGAGGATCCTGAAATTTCCGTGATTGTGCTGGTCGAGCATGGAGGAGCCGGTTCAAGGGCAGCTGCTCCGGTTGCCCGCAAGATTCTTGATTTTTATTACAACGAAATTCATCTTCCCCGGATGCAGGCCCAGTCCCGTCCTTCTTCCATCCAATCCGGATCCAAAACACCATACAGCACCCTTCTGGAATCGGCCTTTCTCCAAAGACCAAAATCAATCCGGAGAAGTTTTGTCATGATGAATTGATGATAAATCTTCGGCCTCTGCAAATTTTTCAGATTCCAGAATGAATCAGACGGTAAAAAAAATCTTTGATCAGCACCGACCACTCTGCCTCGCATCTTCTTCTCCGCGCAGAAAAGATATGCTGCAGAATTTTGGCCTGGAATTCTTTTCCATTTCTCCGGATATCGATGAAAGCCGAAGAGACAGCGAAACAGCAGAATCCTTTGTCAAACGAGTTGCACTGGATAAAGCAAGGAAGATTTTTCAGGATCATGAATCACTTCCCGGAAAAACCCTTATCCTTTCTGGAGATACCATTGTTGTGTTGGAGGGGCATATTTTAGGAAAACCGGAAGATCAACTTGAGGCCGGAAAGATGATCGANCGTCTGAGCGGAAAAACCCATCAAGTCTCNACGGCCTTCGTGGTACTTGACACGTCCAATGGGGAAGAGTTGGTCCAACAGGTTTCGACCAAGGTCACGTTCCGGAATCTTGATGCCGGNATGATAAAATGGTATCAGGNCCTTGGAGAAGGACTCGATAAGGCCGGAGCCTATTCGATACAGGGGCATGGTTCTATGCTGGTATCCCGCATTGAAGGGTCTTATCCTAACGTAGTTGGTTTTCCCATTGAACAGGTATTGGAAACCTTACTCAAAAAAGGATGGATCAGTCTTTGTACTTCCGGTTAATTGAGAATGAATCAAGAAACGTTGATTAGAATGAGATGAGCAGATTGATGAGAAGATTTTACTTTTTGATGATATTCATGCTTGTNTTCATTCTGCATCAAATCCCGCAAAAGGTTCAGGCTCTGGANGAGGAAACCAGGATTCCTGCCGGAGTATCCTTGTCACGTTTCAAACTGATAAGCCAACCTGCATTTTCTGAAGCCTACAACGGTTTNGGNGAGCGGGTTCCGCTTCATTCTATTTTGATCCGGGATGAGCAACTGAAAGACTGGACCATGGGGAGTATTTCCCGNGAAGCTACGGTTCTGGAAAGCACTTGGGTTTATGGACTCAGCCAGGATTGGATTCTTGAGATGGTCCTGCCGGTAGTCAGCATGAAACAGTCTTCCAGCCTTGAATTGAAAAACGGCGCTCCGTCAAACAGTGAGTGGAATACCATCCTGCAAAATCTGCAAAGTGAAACAGTCAGNGGATTGGGGGATATCCGTTTAAAAGCAGGTTACGAGATGGGGGCAAGTACCAAGTGGTTTGTCCGGGGAGGTTTTAAATTAACTCTTCCCAGCGGAAGCAGTGGAACGCCCCGAGGGGTTTATGCATTTTCTGCAGGAGAAAAAATTACAGATGCGGGGCTTTTTCTTCATATCAACTGGTACCCATTTGTCAGAGGCCTGCGCAACGGCATCCGTTTTTCTCAAAGTTCTGCGATGGAGGGTGAGCGGGAAACTTTATCAGGAGAGAAACATTCTTATCTCAAAGGCAACAGACTGGAATTTCAATATCAGTGGAGTTACGAGCGTTCAGACTTTTTTTATGGATTTGAAATTCATCATCTGAAACAACTGGAAAGCCAGCTTGATGGCGGGGCGAATGATCAGGGTTATCTGGATCAAGGTTTGCTAGAAATCGGATGGGGGAATTTGAATCAACTTGAAGAAAAACCTCTCGACTTACCCTGGCAGATACGTCTTGGTCACCGTAAACCCCTGCGTGGGGAGAGACAATTCATTGCTCCTGTCTGGCAACTCGAAGCGCAGATTTATTTTTAGCCAGTTTTGCTTGTAACTGAACATGAGAATCCTTTGAGCATTAACGGATACTCAGTTTCATTTCCGCATCTTTTTCCAGGAAGAAAGTCTTTTCAAGATAGGCACCGACCTTCAGGTAATATTTCCCCTGGGGAAGTCGCATCACCGCCATTCCATCTTCATCGGAAATAAAAGTCTGCCAGTTTTTCTCACCGTGGCGGAGTTGGAATTCAGAACGCCCTCTATCCTTCCAGACCTTGGCGGCCTTCAGATCAAGGACCATGATTCCTGTTTCCAAAGAAGGAACCTGATCCGTTTGTTGAAGTGGAAGCCTTGAGGAGGTATAAGGCGAAGCTCCGGAGAGAACCCGTTCGGTTTCATGAAAAATCCGATTGCGATACTCCTCATCGGAAATCCCTGAAAAATCCCTGAACTCAATGATTTTCGGAATCCTCGTCAGTCTTTCCAGAAGTTCTTCGGGCAAACGCACATGAAGTGCGGCATCAGGGATATTGAGGGTGTTTTCATTGCCTTCACAGTCCTTAATCCTGAGTCTCGCTTTTGACTTTCCTCGATGGTGAACAGGATTAAAAACCTCTTCACGCCAGGATGTCATAAAGGCAACAACATCGTTTTCTTTTTGATAATCATAAACCCTGGTGTCTAGTTTTGCTTTGGCAGATGCCTGNGCAGCAAGATAGACCAGGTTGAAATCGCCCTTCAATGCCCCCGTTTTGATGAGTGCATGATACGCTGCTAGGTCTCCAGGTTTCAGATCAAGNACCATCAAAGCCAATTGCTGCATACGGTCCATGACGTCGCAGGGGGTACTCTGTTTGAGCATCTGATTGAGTTTTTCCTGAAGACCCTGATGCCGGTTGGATTCTGTCTTCACCGGTTCGGTCATATAAACCTGAAGCTGTTCCCGGGTCAGGGGTTTTTTCTCTGCCTCGGTGAGGTCTCCTTCATCAACGGAAGTATCCGTTTCATAAGATGCATTGCTGACTGCAGTTGAAACCACTCCTGGTTCAACAGGTTCGTTCTCACTCTTGGATACGGGCAGTTCAACCGATTCCAATTCGGGGAGATCATCAGGATAGCTGAGGATTTTGATTTCCGGTCCAAGACTACTGACGGCAATCAGAGAGTCATCAGAATTGAGAGATACAGAAAGCAGAGCCCGGTTTTCCCCGTGGATGATCCTCAACATCTTGCCTGAGGCACTTTCCCAGAGCCTTGCTGTTTTATCCCTGGAAACAGAAAGCAGGGTTTTCCCATCTTGGGTGAAGGCAAGTCCACTGACGATGTAATTATGCCCCTCAAGTCTTTTCGGTTGTCTNAGGCTGAGGGGTTCACTTAAGTCCCAGAGGAGGATGCTCATGTCCTGGGATGCGGTTGCCAGCATGGGGATTTTTGGGTTGAAGGCAATGGCAACGATCGCTTTCCGATGACCTTTGAGCGAAAGCAGCCTTTCACCTTCAGGGTAGCTCCAAAGGTGAACTACCCGATCACTGCCAGCAGTGGCAAACATTTTCCCGTTTTCGCTGAATCGAACCTGCTGGATTTGATCTTCATGGGCNAGATTTTTCAGGATCACCGTTTCCGTGTTCAAGTCCCAAAGCATCCACTGCCGGTCGGAGCCTCCACTGAGAAGAACATTTTCTTTGGGATGGAAATCGACACTGTTCACCTTACCCTTATGTTGTGTCAGATTTTTTAAGCGCTGACCGCTTTCGGTTTCCCAGACTCTGGCAGAAGAGTCCGCTCCTGCCGTGGCAAAGCTTTCCGCATCAGGGCTGAAGCGGACCGACTGAACCCGATGGTTNTCAAGATCGTAACTGCGAACCTGCAATCCTCTTTCAACATCCCAGATACGGACTGATTTGTCCGAAGAACTGCTGATCAGATAGACTCCCTCATTTGCGAAGTCGAGTGATTCGATGGAGCGCTGATGACCTTTGAGGCTTTTCAGGTAAAGTGAGCTGCCAAGTTCCCAGACCTGAACATGNCCGTCGGCCAGGGCGGCAATGACCCGTCTTCCGGAAAGATCGAAATGCACCCGTTCCACCTCTCCGGCATGGGTGTCCACGTCTCTGACCGGGATTCCTTCTTCAAAATCCCAAATCCGGATAGCGCCTCTTTGNGTCGCTATCACTCCTTCCATCCCCTCNGGGGGCAGGTCAAAACCGATGATGGGCTGTTTTACGATGACTTCATTCAACTGTCTCTTCTTGCTCCAATCCCAAATTCCGAGGGTGCCGTCCAGGGATGCNGTCAGAAGTTTATCACCGCGGATCGTGAATTTGATCTGGGTCACCCGCTTTCTATGTTTGCTGAATGTGTGGATCGGTTCCAATTCTGGCAGTGACCACAATTTCACCTTACCGTCCTCACCGGCNCTGACAGCCAATGTTCCGGATGGCTGGAAAACCAGGCTGCTGATTTCTCCTAAATGGGCCTCCTCACGGGTGGTGACCAATTCCTGGGTTTTCATATTCCACAAAATCAGGGTGCCGTCCAGGCTTCCGGAAAGTAGAAAATCACCACTGGTATCCATTGAGAGGGACGTAACGTCATCGAGATGCCCGCGTAAAACTCCCTGAGCCAGGGTGCTCCCCGTATCCCAGAGTCGGACCGTGTCATCCATGCCTCCGGTAACCGCCATCCTACCGGCTGGATGGAGGCTAAGGGTCAACGCCTGATGTTCCTGGGTGGGAATGACCCGCTGCCTTTTGCCGGTTTGACTGTTGAAGATTTCAAGATTGTGGTTATTTCCAAGCGCAATGATCTGCATTGAATCTGCTGAAAAGAACGCCTCTCTCACACGATTCTCTCCAAGACGCAGGGTTTGGGTCAGGAGATAGTTTATTTTATCTTTGCTTTCCTCATTGGCTGTAGTTTCCTGATCTTGAGCTATNGCAATTTCAGGAGTCCCCAAAATCATGACCGAAATTAAGAATCCCAGTAAAAAAAAGCTTAAGCAGAATAGTTTTCGGGAGAATTTGAACCACCTCGAGTGATCAATGTCGTGCAATGAATCAGAAAACATGGTAAAAAATTTGTTCAAATTAAATATCAATTATAATTTTGTTGCGTTTATTTCTACATCTTCATGAGTACCGACACGGAAAATCAAGCAAAGGATAGCGAGCAGGAAAATTCCGAAGACGTTCCGATGCCGATTACTGCGCATCTTTCGGAATTGCGCACCCGCTTAGTCCATTCGATCATTGCCATTTTAGGGATTTTCGTCGTTGCCACGGTTTGTGAGATGGAACTCAATCAGCCGATCCTTTCTGTTTTTCGGAAGCCCCTGGAAGCCCGGGGAATTCCATTACACTTCATGGAATTGACCGAACCATTTTTCACCTACCTCCGGATTGGACTTTACACCTCACTATTTCTTACCTTTCCTTATGTGATGGGGCAGATTTGGCTTTTTGTCCGTCCAGCACTTTACAGCCGAGAACGGAGTGCGGTTTGGCCTTTCATCATCTTGTCCTACCCTTTATTTGTTGGTGGAGGACTGTTTGGGTACTTCATGGTTCTGCCAATCGGTTATGATTTCTTCCTCAGTTTTGAAAATGAGGTCACTTTTCCGACGTTGAGCATGGCGTCCTATCTATCCCTGACCATTCATCTTCTTTTTGCTTTTGGACTCGTATTNGAACTGCCGACCATCTCTTTTATCCTGACTCGAATTGGTTTGATCAACGCGGACTGGTTGCGCAGGAACCGAAAGTACTCGCTGGTAGTGATCTTCATCGGCGCTGCAATTTTAACTCCCCCGGATGTTTTCACCCAGACTCTGATGGCAGGTCCGTTGGTCATTCTTTACGAAATCAGTGTTTTTGTATCCCAAATGGCCCGTCCCAAAGAAGTTTCTTCTTCCTCCCCCCAAAGCAGTACTGCCTGATCTGAGATCAATTCGGATTTGCAATTCAGGACCCATTATTGTGTGGGAATTGNTGTCGACGAAGAGTTTAGTCCTAGCTTAGCGATAACCCACGTTTAAACAGTACATATCCAGGTTTAAATCATCGGNAGACGATCGGTGGGATTCTTCTCCAGAAACTGCTGGTCATGAAAATAACGGATGGTGGTGTTTGCCGATGCATGACGGGCATAGGATTGGACTTTTTGCAGAGGCTCTCCCAGTTCTAGCGCCAAGGTAATTGCAGTATGTCTCAGGTAGTGGGCTGAGATCTTGAGGCCGATGGCGGAACCAAGCTTTGAGACCACATCGTTGACTCCCTTCCCGCTCATTTTTCCTCCAAGGGTCCTGAAACTCAAAGATGGAAAAACCCATTCGCATTCAATCTGATTCGTTTTCAAGGTCTCATTCCAGCATTCAAGTTCCTCAAAAAGTTCTCTTCTTAATTTCAGTTTCTGGGGTTCGCCGCTTTTTGTTTGCTGAAGGATCACCACCTGGAATTCACCGTCCTGCTGCAAATCCNCCCATTTTAAATTTGCGGCCTCACTTCTTCGAGCAGCCGTGAGGTAAAGAAATTTCAATAAAAGTGCATTCCGGGTTTTCAGCAGATTTCTGTTTCTTGTGTCATATTTTATCCTTTCGTTGGCATCGATCATCGCATGCAGCTGTGCAAGGCTCAGAGAACCTTTCTGGCTTCCTTCGGCAACCCGTTCAGCACGGATTAAAGTTGTTTCGAATGGATTTTTGTTGAGATGTCCGACTTCATGCAGAACCGCACAGATTTTTCGCACCGCGCTCAGATGCAGGTTGATGGTCGCTGGCTTACGGCCCTCATCCCGCATTTTCTGCTTGTATGCCAAAAGCTTGAGGGTGTCGAAGGATTCAAGATCCTTTAATTCCTGAATCTCTGCCCATTGCTGAAGTTGCTGGAAGGCCCGGGAGTATGCTCGCCTGGTGTTGGGAGAATACTCCTGGAAGGCCAGATCAAGTGCTTGTGCCGGGTTGAGACTGGTACCTGATGCTTTTAGGTTGTCTGGAATTTGCGGACTCAGGGTCTGGCTTCCGGAAAAATCCGCAGTTTGTTTTTCGTTCACATCCATGTGAAGAATTGGTTCAAGGTTCGATGAGGATGGTCACCACATAGGGCGGGTCCTGGACAAGGATTTCCACCGGAGGTGGAAGGCTGAGTCGGTTGACCGATTCCAGGATNCTNCGGTTGAATACGGAGGAACGNCTNGGATGCATCAACTTTTTCCAAATCACTTTACCGGTTTCGTCAATACTGAGACGGACCTTGGCCTTAAGTCCCGATTCCAACCGATANCCGTTTTCCTGNCGGAAAAACATCATGCTTCGTTTGATATCACGCCAAATCAACTGATTGTATTTTTTCTGAGCCAGCCTGAAACGCAGCAGGTCAATCGAAAATCTTTTTTTGTTAACTTCCTGGGAAGGCTTGGGTTTTTCNGGGAGTTTAAGAGGATTTTCCTGTTCTGGAGTTCGTTTGAGCATTGCCAGACTTNGGNCCGTCTTTAACGTTCCGTCTTTGTCCGTGATGGATTCAGTTGATNCTATNTTTTTCTCTTCAGACTTTTTCTCAGCAATTCGAGGTTCTTGTGTTTTTGGAACCTGTTTTGTTTGAGCATTCGATTCAAGTTTCTTAACTGAATCCCGATTCTCTGCTAAATCCCGAGTTGGTTTTTTGTTTTCTATAGTCTCAGAAGTGACAGATCCAGAGACTTGTTTTTTTGAAAAATCCTCGGTTTCGTGCTGGACGAGCTGGCTGGTCTCTTCAACTTCCGGAAATGGCTTGACGCTCCGAGCCTGGCTTTGAAAACTTTCCGCCAATTCAAGCATCCCAATATTGGGTTCACTTAAACAATCTTGACAAAAACGATGGGCTTCAAACCAATTTTGCGAACCGTGGCTGAAGAAAAGAGTCTGTCGGCTTTCCGGGCCATTTTTCTGGACNNTAAACAGGTAAAGAATGGTTCCCTCAAATTCCTGGTGAACCTGAAGACTGCATTCAATGAATTTGCAACTCTGAGAACCTTTTTTTTCAAGAAAACGTAAATGAGCTTGCTCAAAGGCTTGTTGCANCCTCAAATCATGGGATTTCTCGAGGGCTTGCCTGAGCCAATGAAATTCAAGCTGTTGCTGAATGGAGGGGACTTTGCCGAACCAGGAAGGTGCAACCACAGCCGGAGCTTTTCCGGATCCCTTCGCGGATGCGATACCGGGAANCATGATGCAGAAAATCATCCAAATCAGTGCCTGGTACCTGAGGTGGTTTAGCATCGAATTTTTTGATGATTTGACTACAGAAAAATAGGAATTTATTAACCATCATTCCGCCTCAAAATGGATCAAAAAGATAAGGATGTCAAGTGCTTGGGTTGCAGAACAAAAGCAAGATTCCCAGAATTTTCTATGAANNTTTTCCCATCTTTTGACTGAAAGATGATGAACCGGGAAATCCTGAGATTGGCAATACCCAACATCATCGCCAACATTTCCGTTCCAATGTTGGGCATTGTTGACACCGCTCTGGTGGGCCACATGGAAGCCGTTTATTACATTGGAGCGCTTGCTGTGGGCACGATGGTTTTTAATTTCATTTATTTCGGTATGGGATTTCTTTCGATGGGAACCTCGGGGCTAACCGCACAGGCCTGGGGAGCTCAGAATCAGTCCGAAGTGGGTCTCGTTTTTTGGCGGGCGCTCACGGTAGCACTTTCAATGTCGATCCTGCTGATCCTGCTCCAGATTCCCTTAGTAAGGATCGGTTTCCATTTTGTNGATGCCACTCCAGAAGTCTTGGAACATGCGAGTTCCTATTTTCATATCCGCATCTGGGCTGCTCCGGCAACTCTNAGTCTGATGGTTGTTCAGGGTTGGTTCATTGGNATCCAAAATGCCCGCACTCCGATGATGCTGACGATTGCGGTCAATGTATTCAACATCCTGGGAAATTTAATTTTCGTCTATGGTTTCGGCATGAATTCCGATGGAGTGGCCTACGGTACTGTTTGTGCGCAGTANCTGGGATTGTTGATTGCGTTCAAAATNCTCAGCACCATGGTTTCTCCCCTGAAAAATCCTGTTAACTGGCGGAAGGTGCTTCAATTATCCGCCTTGAAACAATATTTCTATATCAATTTTGACCTGTTCCTGAGAACCCTGAATCTGATCGTCGTATTTGCTTTTTTTACACTGGCCTCGAGTTGGCAAAGTGGAGTGATTTTGGCCGCCAACTCGATTTTGATGCAGCCATGGGCTTTCAACTCTTTTGCCCTCGACGGCTTTGCTTACGCGGCCCAAAGCTTGGTAGGACGGTTTATCGGAGCCGGAGATNTGGTTTCACTGAAACGATGCATTCGCTATCTCTTGTTGTGGTGTACTGGAATCGCGCTNATCTTTTCCTTGGTTTATTTCCTGTTCGGGGAATGGATTCTGGCAGCATTCACCGACAAGGAAGATGTGATCCGCAAAGCCCTGGAATATTGGAATTGGGTTGTCTTGGGGACTTTCCTCGGCAGCTTTGCCTACATTTGGGACGGCATCTACATTGGAGCTACCGCCACACGTTCGATCCGGAATGCGATGCTGATCTGCGGAGTTGTGTTTTTTTGTAGTTACTGGATTTTTATTGAACCAATGGGCAATCACGGGCTTTGGACCGCACTTACGATATTCATGATCGCCCGTGGATTGATTCTGACCGTGATGGCACCCGCATGCATCTATCGGAAGATTTGAGATCCCTATCTCTTTTTAACCCATTTGAGCAGCCTCAGGCTCTGTTCTTCCCGAAGCATCAAAATCATCAGCAAGTATAGTACTACCCCGACAAGGATAGCCCCTGTCAGAATCAGCCAATTCAGGAAAAGCAGGGGTCCTGCTTCCCAATTCCCAAATCCGGAACACCACCATACGGTCCAGCCCATCAACAACGATGCAATGAGGATCACCACGATGCTTCGAACAGGCCACCAGTTTTGAGGGAAGTTTTTAAATTTCCTGAAATTCCAGCCCATGAGGATCAACTGGAAAAAGGTTCCCGCACTCAAACCAAGCGCGAGTCCCTGAACTTCCAGTTGCATACTCCAGTACCATCCGAGTAAACCTGTTACTGGAATGCCGATCAATGCGATTCTGACCGGGGTTTTGGTATCCTGAAAAGAGAAATAGACTGAAGTGAGCATGCGAATNACCGCCACTGCCGGCAAACTCAGGGCAAAAGCCTGAAGGGCTAATGCGGTCTGCTGAACATCATCCCATTGATATGCTCCATGAAAAAACAACATTGAGACGATCGGTTCTGCAAGGACGATCAGGCCAGCACTTGCTGGAACCACGAGCAGCATTCCGGAAGCAGTTCCGGTTCGTAGGGTATCTCTCAACTTGCTCCAGTTTTCTTGAGCTACCGAAAGACTCAGCTCTGGAAAACTGGCAGAGACAATCCCGAAGGCAAACACTCCAAGCACCAACTCGCTGAGGCGGCTGGCATTATAATAATGCGTGACCTGTCCCTCCGGCAGAAAACTCGCGAGGTTGCGAAGTAGGATGATGTTGATCTGATACACTCCAGCACCAAGCAGAGTCGGTCCCAGGAGCTTCAACAATTTACGGATCTTTGGATCATTCAGGGAAAAAACAGGTTTCAATGACTGCCCTGTGTTTTTCAATGAAGGCACCTGCAGCAGGACCTGCAGCCCCCCGCCGATCAATACACCAATAGCAATGCCGAAAATCGGTTGATCCAATCTTGGGGCGATGCTGAAAGCACTCCCGATAATGCCCAAATTGAGCAGCATCGGAGCCGCTGCTGGTGCGGCAAATCGTGATTCCGCGTTTAGAATTCCAGTCGCCCAGGCAACCAGCGAAACCAATACCAGATAAGGAAACATCCACCGTGTCAGTTCGACACAGAGCTGATACTGCTCTGCATTGGACTGAAAACCGGCTGCGAATAAAAGAACCAGTTGGGGAGCGAAAAAGACCCCCAGAAAGGTCAGAAGCATGGTTCCCAAAAGCACCATCCCCAGACTTTTAGACGCAAACAATCGTGCTTCATTCCGATTCTCTTTTTCGCGGATTTCCGTGTAGAGGGGCAGGAAAGCCTGATTCATTGCACCTTCCGCAGTCAGTCTTCTCAGCACGTTTGGAATGGTGAACGCCTGGACAAACGCATCCGTAATCCAGCCGGCTCCAAAAACATGGGCAATCACCAGATCCCTGGCTGCCCCAAGAATTCGGGATAGCAGGGTGAAAAAGGTGACTGTTCCCGCATGCTTCAGAATTCCCGGAGACGATTCCTGATGAGTCATTTTTTCCATCAAATCTTTACAGGCCTTTTCAACAGAAGTCGGATCAAAGTAACACAGTCCAAAATTTCCACCCAAATGAAAAGTTCGATGAATCGGTAAATTTACGAATAGTTTGAAAATTCCGGAAGTGGCAACCTTACAACAAATCGTAAGGCATCGTTCTTTTCAGGGCAGAATCCCTTCTGAAAACAATGAAAAAAGATTCGCCTTAAACTTCATTTAAACGGCAAAGGAAAACGCCAAACTTAATGACTTCAAACACAACCCAAAGAGGAAACATGAATCCACGAAGACAAAACCTGAAAAATGTGACCCATGAAGAAATCGAGAACGCGATGAAGCGATACCTCGATAATGGAGGAACCATCAAACACCTTGATAGCCCATATGATAACCCCAACCTGAACTACGATTCGATGGACCATGAGGAAAGGCAGATGGTCTATGAAATCACCGGAGTAAAAAATTCGGGGGTAAAAATCAACTGAATCGGCGGCGTCCGGAACCGGACTTGTTCATCGTCTCCTTATGAATTAGCTCTTCGGACGCTGCAGTAATCCTCCCCGGTCTCTCCACTTGCCGGGGCGCTTCTTTTGAAAATGGCCGTTTGCAGCCTCCTAACGGTTCATTCGAAGGATTCCGCCCCGGCATTCTCCTAAAAAATAAAAAGAAACAATCTTAGCTGAGTTCATTAGTTCGAACCTTTCATAGATTGTTTCGTATGTTGCAGTCTGTCTTTGCGAAAGCCTCAAGGTTGTTGTAAAGTGCTGATGCCTTTCAAAACCATGTTTTTGTCTGAAGAACATCATGTATCATGCTTTACTGACCCTTCATGTCACTGGAGTCTGTCTGGTGGTGGGGACCCTTTTCGTTCAGTCTCTGGCNGTTATTTTCCGTCTGCGTCTAACCGATCCGGCCCAGATTGAAGGGGCTCAGTGGATCCAACGAAGAATCTATCTGTTCATTTACTACCCNATCCTTGTCATTACCATCATCAGCGGATTNTATCTTGCTCTGACACAAGGGCTCTTTAGCATCGAAGGACAACGGTGGCTGCATTGGAAATTGATGTTCCTCTTCATCCTGATCATCTTCGGGTTCATGAACGGTAAGCAGATTTCCAATCCGAA
>FUFK010057219.1_pt1 | contig 36703 bp, 28 predicted proteins | sample 1021851 | NCBI WGS metagenome assembly FUFK01 (sample SAMEA51879418, study PRJEB19060) | metagenome | reverse complement strand
ACAATTGTTGATAAAAATGCAATTGCAAGAATTGAAGCGACCATCGCTCTATATCCAAATATTGGCTTTCTAGAATGAGTTGCTATAATTTCAGATGTAATACCTAANGCTGGNAANAATACNATATAAACCTCAGGGTGACCAAGAAACCAAAATAAGTGTTCAAATAAAACAGGTGAACCACCTTGATAATGTAAAACNTCGCCTTGNACAAAAATATCAGATAAGAAAAATGAAGTTCCAAAACTTCTNTCCATNATCAGCANTAGNGCAGCAGATAATAAAACTGGAAATGAGATNACTCCAATNATTGCAGTTATAAAAAATGCCCAAATNGTTANAGGTAATCTAAAAAANGTCATTCCCTTAGTTCTTAAATTAAGAACTGTAACAATATAATTTAATGANCCTAAAAGTGATGAAGCNATAAAAAATGCCATTGAAACAAGCCATAAAGTCATTCCTAAACCTGATCCTGGTTGGGTTTGAGGTAGTGCACTTAAAGGTGGATATATTGTCCACCCAGCAGCAGCTGGACCAGCTTCAACAAATAATGATGCCACCATAATTACACTTGAGATAAAAAATAACCAATAAGCGATCATATTTAAAAATCCAGATGCCATATCTCTCGCTCCAATTTGTAGAGGAATCAAAAGATTGCTAAAGGTTCCACTTAACCCTGCAGTCAAAACAAAAAATACCATTATAGTTCCGTGAATGGTTACAAGTGCCAAATATATATTAGGGTCCATAACACCATCTGGCGCCCATCTATCACCCAAAAATATTTTAAAAACCTGAAATGATTCTTCAGGCCATCCTAACTGAATTCTGAACAAAAGGGACATTAAAACTCCGATAATACCCATAACAATTACTCCAGTTACAAAGTATTGCTTTGCAATCATTTTATGGTCTTGGCTGAAGATCCACTTNGAAATAAAAGTTTCTTTGTGATGATGATGCTCCTCGTGACTATCTACATTATTATTTATTGCTACTGACATTTTACTAATTTATTTATTGAATAATTTCAGAAAAAGTTTTTTGATTATTGATCCATTTATTAAAGTCTTTTTCAGACTCAACAATTATTTTCATTTGCATATTATAGTGTGACGCTCCACATATTTTAGCACACAAAAGTAAGTAATCAAATTGATATGGCTCCAATGATTCTTCACCTTTTGCAATTAATTCTTGACTATTTTCATATCTAATTTTATTAATTCTATTTACTTTATCAACAACATCGGGATTCATTCTCATATCAGCAGTTGTAATAGTAGGTGTAAATGAAAATTCTGTTATCATACCAGGTACACAATTCATCTGTGCTCTAAAGTGTGGCATATATGCAGAATGCAGAACATCCTGTGACCTAAATTTGAAAATAACTTTCCTATCAACAGGNAAATGNAATTCTTGAGTTACAACAATATCATCAAGACCATTTGGATCAGATGAATCTATTCCAACTGCATTTAAGCCATCATAATCATTTAAGAATCTTACATTGGCATCTCCCAGTACATTATCAGCCCCAGCATATCTTGCTTTCCAATTCCACTGTTGTGCATACAATTCAATAACAAGTGCATCTTCATCTTCCTCAAAATTCATAATTTGAGACCAGGTGGTCATGCCATATAAAATCAATCCAAATAAAACAATTGCAGGAATTATTGTCCATATGAATTCAAGCTTATTATTATGTGTGATGAATTTAGCTTTAGTATCTTTTAAACCTCGGTATTTATATGAAAAGTAATGTAATAATGCCTGAGTTATTATTTGTACAAACATTATNAANGCAAATGANACAAANAATAAGGTNTCATAAGTAGATCCATGTTCAGATGCTGCNTCAGGCAATAAAACTTTTGTATAAGAAACAAAAGAAAAAATAGTTACAAGATAAATGAAGACTAAAAATGCGAACATTAGCTTTCCATGCAAATCATTATCCTTGTGATTAGCAACTTGTGAATCATCTCTCTTTTTTCCAAGATTGGAAACCTCAAAAATCTTTGCTATTTGCCAAACNGAAATTGAAAGTAGAATTACGGTTATTATAGAAAAAATTATTGTCATTCTTATATATTAAAATGGATAAACAAACTTTTTACTTTCTTCATTAAATGGATCGCCTTTAGCTTCAAGTGGAGCTTTTGTTAGAGTTGAAAAAACAATGAATATGAATAAGCCTGCAAAAAACATTAAAGACGCTAGCTCAGGTATTCCAAATCCCCACTTATCCCCAACTGCAGATGGCATNATCATGTTATAAACATCAATNTAATGACCAACCAATATTATAATTCCAGCCATGGTAATAATCCAATAAACTCTCTTGAAATTACTGCTAACTAAAATTAAAAATGGTAAAATAAAATTAATAACAACCATACCCCAAAAAGGAATGGTATAATCATCCATTCTTGTAATAAAATAAACAACCTCCTCCGGTATGTTTGCGTACCAAATCAGCATAAATTGTGAAAACCACAAATAGGTCCAAAATACACTAAAACCAAACATAAATTTTCCTAAGTCATGAATATGATTATCATTTACATTAGGTAGGTATCCTTTAGACTTTAGATATATCGATATCAATGCAATTGTNGTAACTGCTGANACTGCCATACTTGCAAACACATACCATCCAAATAANGTACTAAACCAATGAGGGTCAATTGACATAATCCAATCCCAAGACATCATTGATTCAGTAACTAAGAAAAAGACTAGAAAACCTGCAGAAATTTTAAAGTTCTTTATATGATTCTTATTATCATTTGAATTGTCTTGAGCAATTGAAAATTTTCTAGAAAAATATCGATATAATGACCAGCCTCCCAGGTAAATAAAACCTCTAATTAAGAAAAAGTAAGGGTCTAAATAACCACTTTTAGCTTTGATAATTTTGTCATGTTCAACTACTTCAGGATCCATCCAAATAAACAGGTGATTGAAATGTAATACTGAGAGAATTAAAATTAAAAGCACGAATAGTCCCCCAGGAAGTAAATAACCAGTAATTCCCTCCATTACTCTAAATAATACAGGTGACCAACCAGCTTGAGCGGCTCTTTGNATTGCATAAAAAGCAAGTGTACCTAATGANATCATAAAAAAGAAAAATGCTGCTACATANAGTGCTGCCCAAGGCCTATTTGCTAATTGATGATACACATGCTCATCATGAGACATAACATGCGAGTCTGATGAATGTGTATTATATCCATATGATTCTGATGAGTCATATTCAGATGAATGTGAGTCTGAGTTNGAATGTGAATCATCATGATAATTTGCAACCATTTGTTTTGACTCCTCAATTGTTTTTGGAGCTGAGTAAAAACCATATCCTATACCTAGCAATCCTAAAACTATTAGTGAAAATGAGAAAATCTTAATATTTGTTGAAAGTTTATACATCACTTAATTAAATCATTTCTAAGTTTTAAAACATATTGAGATATTTGCCATCTTTCTTTATCATTGACTTGACCAGCATGAGAACCCATTAAATTGATACCATGCATCAATACATGATAAATCGAACCTTCTGTAATATCTCTGTCTGCATAACTTGGTATACCAAGAAATTTTTCTCTTTCCATTAAAATACCATTACCATCACCTTTTGATCCGTGACATACAGAACAATATATTTCATACATTTTTTTTCCATTTGCAAGATTCTCATCATTTTTTTCAAATGGAGACTTCAACTCAACTTTAGCTAATTCATAACCCTCAGTAGAGTTCTCATATTCGTATGGTTGCCATCCTCGTGGAATNGATTCTTCAACAGGAAGTTGAGCTTCAATTCCATTTGGAAAGGCTTCGGATTCGTCATACGTTCCATATCCTACTGATTCATACATATTAGGAAAATACTGATAATTAGGTTTTGAAGGATCAAAACAAGATAACATCATGGATAGTAATAAAAAATAGCCTGTATGTTTAAACAACTTCTTCATTAATTAATTATACTTTTATAAACATCTTCAAAATCAAGTGATCCATTAGAAAATTTATTTTTTGCTTCCTCAATATTAGCCTTTAATACATTTAGGGATTTATTTATTTTAATGTAATCAACATGTTTATCACTAACTTCATTTTTTTTAGATATCCAATGCTTTCTAAAAATTCTTAAACCTGAATTTTTAGCATACTGTTGACCTCTTCCTTTTGTAAATTGAATTCTTAAATTAGATGAACCATCAGAGTACTTTCTTGAATGGAATACAAAGCCAATTGTAATTTCTGTATCTCGATCTTGTGCATTATTCTGTACATTATCAATTTCTTCGTTGTTCTCTTTCTTTGCATCTATTATAGACATTTTAAATAAATCTGTTTTTTTCAAAATGGATTTAATTTTACTTTCGTTTCCGTATACAGGTATCTGAATTAAGAATTTATCATCCGTAGTTTCTGGTATTGGATTTTCAGCTTTTTTAAATGGCCATAATCTGCTTCTAAGATAAAAAGTGATAACCATTAAGTGCCCAGTGAAGAAAACTGTTAATTCAAACATAACTGGTACAAAAGCAGGCATATTTTCCTGAAAGCTAAAACTAGGTTTACCTCCTATATTTTGAGGCCAATCAACAATCATAATNTAATTAATCATTAAAAGTGCAAAAGTAAAACCAACACAACCATATAAGAATGCGGCTATAGCAATTCTTGTAGGAGCTAAGCCCATTACATGATCCAAACCATGGACAGGGAATGGTGTGAACACTTCCTCGATTGTGACTTTATTTTCTTTTAGATCTTTTACAGCGTCCAAAAGCTTATCATCATCATCATATATAGCGTGTATAAATTTTGCCATTACTTTTTATCTCTTAACTTTTTATAATTATCTCCGGATGATTTCAAAATTGTTTTTACCTCCGCTTGAGCAATAACAGGGAATGTTCTGGCATAAAGTAAAAATAGAACAAAGAAAAATCCAATAGTTCCAATAAAAATTCCTATATCTACGAATGTTGGAGAAAACATAGTCCATGACGATGGAAGATAATCCCTGTGGAGTGAAGTAACAATAATTACAAATCTTTCAAACCACATTCCAATATTCACAACAATTGAAATAACAAATGAGAAAACTATACTAGTTCTTAATTTTTTAATCCACATAAATTGTGGTGAAAAAACATTACAGGTCATCATCGCCCAATATGCCCACCAATATGGACCTGTTGCTCTGTTCAAAAATGCATATTGCTCATACTCAACACCTGAGTACCATGCAATAAATAGTTCGGTAATATAAGCGCATCCAACNAATGAACCTGTAATCATGATAACGATATTCATTAATTCAATGTGCTGTAAAGTAATATAGTCTTCTAAATCACAAACTTTTCTCATCACTATTAGAAGTGTTTGTACCATNGCAAAACCGGAAAAAATTGCACCAGCTACAAAATAAGGTGGAAAAATTGTCGTGTGCCATCCAGGAATTACAGATGTTGCAAAATCAAATGATACAATTGTATGAACAGACAATACAAGGGGAGTAGCTAATCCTGCTAAAACTAAAGAAACTTCTTCAAATCTTTGCCAGTCTTTTGCTCTACCACTCCATCCAAAGCTTACTAAACTATATATCTTTTTTTGAAAAGGCTTAATAGCCCGATCTCTAATCATAGCAAAGTCTGGAAGCAACCCTGTCCACCAAAATACTAATGAAATTGTTAAATAAGTTGAAATTGCAAAAACATCCCAAAGTAGTGGAGANTTGAAGTTAACCCACAATGAACCAAATTGATTTGGAATCGGTACAATCCAATATGCTAGCCATGGNCTACCCATGTGAATAACTGGGAATAGCCCTGCCTGTATTACAGAAAAAATTGTCATAGCTTCTGCAGATCTATTTATTCCCATTCTCCATTTTTGTCTAAATAATAACAACACGGCTGAGATTAGTGTTCCAGCGTGACCTATACCAATCCACCAAACAAAGTTTGTAATATCCCAAGCCCATCCGACGGTTTTATTTAATCCCCAAACACCAATACCAGTTGAAATTGTATATATAATACAACCTATTCCCCACATAAATAATATTAAGGAAATACCAAATACTATCCACCACTTTTTATTTGCAACACCCTCAATTGGTCTTGCTACATCAACAGAAATTTGATGGTAAGACTTGTTGCCTGTTACAAGCGGTTTCCTAATTGGTGCTTCGTAGTGAGATCCCATTATATACTTTTATCAATATTTCTAACCTTAGTATGGTAAAATACATTTGGTTTTGTTCCTACATATTCAAGAAGATGATACACTCTTTCATCTTTCTTTCTCTGATATACTTCACTTTCTTTATTGTTTATATCTCCAAATTTTAAGGCTCCTGTTGAACATGCTGCTGAGCAAGCAACAACATCATTAAATTCATTTTTATCAACCTCTCTTCCTTCATTTTTGGCTTTTAAAATAACTGCTTGTGTTGACTGTATACAGAATGAACACTTCTCCATAACTCCTCTTGACCTTACAACTACATCTGGGTTTAAAACCATTTTACCTAAATCATCATTCATGTTAAAGTCAAACTCATCATTATTGTTATACAAAAACCAATTAAACCTTCTAACCTTGTAAGGGCAGTTATTTGCACAGTATCTTGTTCCTACACATCTATTATAAGCCATGTGATTTTGACCTTGTCTTCCGTGAGATGAAGCTGCAACTGGACATACTGTTTCGCATGGAGCATGATTACAATGTTGACACATAACTGGCTGAAAGACAACTTGAGGATTTTCATTTGGATCTTCCATTTGACCAAAAACAGTTAGAGAATCAGAGATACCATTAATATTATCCTTGTTTTTATTATCGTCCTCAAATGATACATCGGATGAATAATATCTGTCAATTCTTAGCCAATGCATATCTCTTGATTTTCTAATTTCTCTTTTTCCAACAACTGGAACATTATTTTCAGCATGACATGCAATAACNCACGCCCCACAGCCAGTACAAGCATTTAAATCAATTGAGAGATTAAAATGATGACCAATAGATCTATCAAATTCTTCCCAGATGTCAACTTCGCGTTTGTTAACAGGTGTTTCAATGTGATCTTTAGAAACAACAGGTATTGGATTCCAATAGTTTTTGTCTTTTGTGTTAAATACTTCAAGAGTAGTCTCTCTTACAATATCACCTCTACCCATCAAAGTATTATGCAACTGTACACAAGCAAACTCATGAATTTCATAAAGTGGCTTAATTTGAACATCCTGTAATTTTGAAAAATCTTTATAGAGTAAAAAGGCATTTGAACCAGTTTTCATTTCAGATTTAACACCAAGAGTTCTACCATAACCAAAAGAAATTCCAACTGTTCCTATTGCTTGACCAGGTTGAATAATTACGGGCAACTTAATTTCTTCATCCTCAAGAATAACTTTGGCATAATTACTATTTAATGCACCATTGGATTCGTTGTAATTTTTAAGTCCAAGCAACTCTGCATCTTTTTTAGACACAGTTAAGTAATTATCCCATGACACTCTTGAAATTGGGTCAGGAAATTCTTGAAGCCAAGGATTATTGGCTCGTTGACCATCACCCATTCCAATTTTAGAGTACAAGAATAATTCAAAATTTTTGGTCTTATTTTTCGTTAAAGCATTTATAGAATTAACAACATCAATGGAGTTATTACTAAAATTAACNTTTTTGTTTAAAGAATATACACCATCATGAATTGCTTTGTTCCATGAGTCACTAGAATTTAAAATATTAGTTGTCCAATTTTCTTTTAACTTGTCATAAATTGATTCTGAGCTATTAGACCATTTCAATAAACATTCTTCAAACTGCCTTGTATCAAATAATGTTTTTATGGTCGGTTGACAAATACTATATTCTCCATTAACAAATTCAAAATCAGCCCAAGATTCTAAGTAATGAGAGCTAGCAGCAACATATTGACATTTTGATGAAGTTTCATCCATCTTCATAGAAATGTTAACAGAAAAATCCAACTTNTCTAATGATTCTGAAAATTGTTTTGAGTTTGGTAGTGAGTATGCAGGATTAACTCCACTTATAATAAGTCCAGAAATTTCTTGATTATAAATTTTATTTATCAAATCTTTTACCTTCTTATTATTTCCTTGTCTTACTAGTGAAACTTTGGAAGTACTCTTACATTTACTTTTTACTAGATCATTTATTGAATTAGTTAATATTTGTGCATGAATATCATCAATACCACAAACAACCAGAGATGAGCTACCATATGATATTAGATCTTCATAAATCTGGTTTAAATTTGATGAAAGTTTATCATCCAGCTCTGGTAGTTGAATATTTAAATTAGATACTTTTTTATATAAATGAGCAAGGAAAAGCTTTTGTAATGATGAAGATATTGGAATTCTAGTATCTGCATTTGCGCCTGTCACAGACATATTAGATTCAATCTGAATATGCTTTGACATCGACGCTGTGCCATCAATTTTAACTGGAATTCTACCTTTTGCATAATCACCATCATAATTTGATCCTAACCAATCTCCAAGAAAATCAGCACCTATTGATAGAATATATTTAGCTTTATCAAACTCATAATAAGGTATTGCTCGGATACCATACATCATCTCATGAGCATCTAAAACAGAACTTTCAGAAATTGAATCATATTCAACATGAGTGACGTTTGGATATTTTTCTGTAAAAGATGAAATTATTTTAGATGTTGTTGGGCTTACAATAGTATTTGTCATCAAAACAACTGGCTTATTTGAGAATCTTAATGAATCTAATTTTTCAATAATCTTAGTATCAAAATCATCCCAAGAAATATCTTTTCCTAAATGAATTGGCCCTTGAATTCTTGCACTATCATACATGGATAATATTGAAGCATGAACTCTAGCATTTGCTGATCCATGAAATTTAGCAAGTTTGTTATTTTCAATTTTTATAGGTCGACCTTCCCTAGTTTTTACTAAAATATTAGCACAATCATATCCNTCGAACATTGANGTTGCATAATAATTTGATATTCCAGGTCNTATTCTTTCAGGTTGAATTACATATGGAACTGATTTATGAACAGGGCCTTCACAGCTAGCTAAAACAGCAGCTGATGTACTAAAACCTAAATATTTTAGAAAATCTCTTCTGTTTGTATTTGAGTTTTCAAGAGAATTTTTATCAGAAAGAATATCATCAACAGGTAGTTTTTCAACAAATTCATTATTTCTCAATGTTTCTACTTTTGAGCTGTCTGTCAACTCAATTTCACTTTTCCAATATTTCTTAATATTCTTATTCATTTTAATAGTGACACTTACCGCACTCCAAACCACCCATCTGTGCAACAGTTAATTTTTCAACACCATATTTTTTAGATAATTCTTCATGTATTTTTGTGTAATAATCATTGTCTTTAACTTTCACATCAGATTCACGATGACAATTAATACACCATCCCATTGTCAAAGGAGAATACTGGTAAGCAATTTCCATCTCTTCAACTGGTCCATGACACTCTTGGCATTCAATTCCAGCTACATTTACGTGTTGAGAATGATTAAAGTAGACATGATCAGGTAAATTGTGAATTCTAACCCATTTAACAGGTTCAGTTTCTCCAGTGTAAATTCTTCTTTCTTCATCCCATCCAACAGCCTTATAAAGTTTTTTTATCTCGTTTGTATAAAATTCTTTTGTGTAGCCCTTCTCTAAATCTTCTTCTCCATTATATTCAGCAATATTTTGGTGACAATTCATACAAACNTTAAGAGANGGTATCCCCGAATGTTTTGATACACGAGCAGACGAATGACAATACTGACAATCAATTTGGTTATCCCCAGAGTGTATNTTATGAGAGTAGTGAATAGGTTGAATTGGCATATATCCTTGATCAATNCCAACTTGCATCAACCACCCATATGCAAAATANGCACTNGACAACAAGAAAAATACTACTGAACAAAATACTAAAAATTGGTTCTGAATAAAAAGTATCCAAATTGGTTTACTTTGTTTTTTAACTTGCTTTTCAATTACAATTCCATTATTAAGCGCTATTGCTCTTAGTGTCTTATTAACTAAGTACAACATAGAAATGAGAACAAATAATATTACAATAAGAACAGCAAGTATGATATCAGTAGAAATTGAACTTTGTGATTGAAGCTGAACAGCACCAGCATCAGCAACGGCTGTAACAACAGGTTCAGGAACATAGTCAGTGTATGCCAAAATATTATCTATATCTTCATTTGAGAGCTGAGGAAAAGCATTCATTGCCACTTTATTCCATTCTTCATATATTGCCACAGCACGTTCATCTCCAGATTTGATCATGGCTGAACTATTTTTTATCCATGAATAAAGCCACTCTTTTTCGTACTTAGCAGAAACTCCTGCGAGCTTTGGCCCAACTAAATTCTTATTTAATTTATGGCAAGCCGCACAATTAGAATTAAATAAAGATTTTCCTTTTGAGATGTCAACATCCTGAGAATGAGAGTAAAAGGAAAAAAACAAGAGTGAAAATAAGAGCGCAAAACAGCTCCTAACATTTTTCAAAAAAAGAAAGTTTTTTTTAGTTTTTAAAAGGTTGTTTTTTCTAGTTTCCAACAATCAAAAATTGCTCGTTCTTTTAAAGAGAGTAAATATAATAAAGAATTATTATATTAGGAAAGAAAAATAGTTGATTTTTCTCTAATTATTTTTGAATTTAACTTAACTCGTAATGTACGACGTAATGTATAATNGTTTTTTTAATAAAAAATCTTTTTTTAGTCTTTTTTTTATATTCATTTTTTTTAATGTTTTTAGNCAAAATTTAAACAAAAAAATTAATGATAATCCAAAGTTTTTAAAACTAATTGAATTATCAAAAAATGCTAACAATGAGTACTTTAAGTCAAACTATTTTTCAATTCAGATTTTCAGTGGAGCGTACAAAGAAGCTGATTCAATTATGAATTTTGTTAAAGAAAAATATACCAATGATAGCATTTATTTTTTCTTTGAAACACCAAATTATAAAGTTCATCTAGGAAAATATAAATCTAAAATTGAAGCCCAAAAAAGCTTAAGAGAAGTGTCAAAAGTATTTAAATCTGCGTTTATTCTAAAACCAAATACTAAGACTTAATTTTCTTTTTAACTTCAAGTTCAGTATAAAATTCAAGGGAATCTCCAACCTTTATATCATTATAGTTTTTCAACTGAATTCCACAATCATATCCTTTAGAGACTTCTTTAACATCATCTTGGAATCTTTTTAATGATGCTAGTGTTGTAGTAGTTATAACAATACCTTCTCTGATTAATCTAACGTTTGATTTTCTGTAGACCTTTCCCTCTGTCATCATACAGCCAGCTATTGTTCCAATTTTTGAGATTTTGAATGTCTCTCTGATCTCAGCAGTACCAGAGACCTCCTCTTTTAAATCAGGTGAAAGCATACCCTCCATAGCATCTTTCAAGTCATTAATAGCATCATAAATAATTGAATAGTTTCTAATATCAACATCTTCTTTATCTGCGATACTTCTAGCATTTCCAGATGGTCTAACATTAAACCCTATAATAATTGCGTCGGACGCAGAGGCTAACAATACATCAGATTCCGTNATTGCACCAACGGCTTTGTGAACAATATTAACATGAATTTCATCAGTTGATAATTTTTCAAAGGAATCAGATAATGCTTCAACTGAGCCATCAACATCTCCTTTTAGTATTATGTTTAGTTCTTTAAATTCTCCAAGTGCTATTCTTCTACCAATCTCATCAAGTGTTAGATGCTTTTGAGTTCTTACGCTTTGTTCTCTAACAAGTTGAGTCCTCTTCGAAGCAATTTGTTTTGCTTCTTTTTCATCAGAAAAAACATTGAATTTATCTCCAGCTTGAGGAGCTCCATCAAGACCTAAAACAGAAACTGGCATTGATGGTCCTGCACCTTCAATTTGATTTCCCCTTTCATCATATAATGCCCTGACCTTACCGCTATATTTACCTGCGAGAAAATAATCTCCAACAAGTAAATTACCATTCTGAACCAAAAGAGTGGTAATATATCCTTTACCTTTATCAAGCCTAGCTTCAATCACTGAACCGCTTGCCAACTTATCTGGATTTGCTTTTAATTCAAGTAACTCAGCCTCCAACATAATTTTTTCTAGCAACTCTTCCACTCCATTTCCTTTTAATGCAGAAATATCTTGAGACTGAACTTTTCCTCCCCAATCTTCAACTAAAATATTCATTCCTGAGAGCTTTTCTTTTATTTTNTCAGGGTTAGCAACATCTCGGTCAATTTTATTTATGGCAATTATCATTGGAACTCCAGCTGCCTGAGCGTGGCTTATAGCTTCTTTAGTTTGCGGCATAATATCGTCATCTGCTGCTATAACAATAACCACTATATCAGTTAACTGTGTTCCTCTAGCTCTCATAGCAGTAAATGCTTCATGACCAGGTGTATCAAGAAATGTAATTTTGTTTCCATTCTTTAATTCAACATTATAAGCACCAATATGTTGTGTGATACCACCTGACTCTCCAGCAATTACATTTTCATTTCTTATATAATCTAATAATGAAGTTTTACCATGATCAACATGACCCATTATTGTAACAATTGGTGGCCTTGATTTTAAGTTTTCTGGTAAATCATCATCATCTTGTATTGATTCTTCTATTTCTGCAGTTACAAATTCAACTTCAAATCCAAATTCATCAGCAACTAACGTTAATATTTCAGCATCTAATCTTTGATTCATTGTCACCATGATACCGAGTGACATACACGCAGAAATAATTTCATTTCCAGAAACATCCATCATTGTTGCAATCTCTCCAACAGTAATAAATTCAGTGACTTTTATTACTTTTTTATCACCCTCTAATTTCTCAATATCTTCTTCAAACCTTTTTTTATGAGTATCTCTTTTTTCTTTTCTGTACTTTGAGGCCTTTGATTTTGATGATGATTGTAATTTCTCCAAAGTCTCCTTTATTTGCTTTTGAACTTCATCATCAGATGGTGCTGACGGAGGAATTTTTCCCTTATTTAATTTAAAATTTTTATTTTTCTCTGTAACTGATTCCTTGCTAACTACGTCTTTCGCTATTCTTCTCCTTTTTCTTTTTGTTTTTTGATCAGTATCAACTTTGGGCTCTGACTTTTTAAAATTATCAAGGTTTATAGTTTGACCTGTCTCCTTTATTCCAGAGAGCTTTTCATATTTAGTATCAATTTTAGTTTTGGGCTTTTCATTTACATTACTTAAATCAGTTTTATCTTGATTGATGTTTTGATTAGAATTGTCTAATTTTTCCTCTTTCTTTGTTTTGTTTAGATCAATTTCACCAANNTTTTTGAATTGTTGAAATGAAGATTTNGAGGTAATAACTTGTCTTTGAATCTTTAATTCTTTTTCATGCTCAGCTTTAGCTCTAATTACTTCCTTTTCCTTTTTTTTCTCTTCACTTAAATCATCAGACTCAACCTTGCTTGTTCTGTCAGAACTAAATTCATTTAACAATAAATCATATTGAATCTGAGAGATTTTAGTAGTAGGTCTAGCTTCAATTTCATGACCATTTGAGGATAAAAACTCTACAACTCTTTCAAGAGAAATATTAAATTCTCTTAAAACTTTATTCAATCTGATTTTATTCAATTCTGACATTTATCTAATTGTTTTCATCAAATTCTTCACTTAAAATTTTTCTTACATCTACAATTGTTTCCTCCTCTAAGTCAGTTCTTTTAACAAGATCCTCAAGATCCTGTTCTAAAATACTTTTTGCAGTATCTAAACCAACTTTTTTAAATTCATCTATGATCCAATCTTCTATTTCATCAGAGAACTCTGTTAACTCAACATCTTCCTCGGATCCCTCACGGAAAACATCAATTTCATAACCAGTTAACTGTCCAGCAAGTTTTATATTGTATCCACCCCTACCTATAGCTTTCGAAACTTGATCAGCATCTAAAAAAACTTGAACTGTTTTATTATCCTCATCAATTTTTAAAGAAGTTACTTTTGCAGGACTTAGAGCTCGATTAATAAATAATTGAGTATTATTCGTGTAATTAACAACATCAATATTTTCGTTACCTAGTTCTCTAACAATTCCATGAATTCTAGATCCCTTCATNCCAACACACGCTCCAACGGGATCTATTCTGTCATCATATGAGTCAACTGCAACTTTTGCCTTTTCACCTGGTACTCTGACAACCTTCTTTATAGATATTAAACCATCAAAAACCTCAGGTATATCTTGTTCAAATAATTTTTCCAAAAATTTTGGAGAGGTTCTAGACATTATTATAGTAGGTTTTGTTCCCTTTAGTTCAACAGATTCAATTATTCCTCTAATAGAATCACCTTTTCTGTAAAAGTCTGAGGGAATTTGTCTGTCTTTAGGCATAATAATTTCATTGCCATCGTCATCAAGAAGAATAACAACATTATGACGTACATGATGTACTTCAGCAGTATAAATTTCCCCGACTAAATCAACAAATTGTTTGTAGATAATTCCATTATCATGCTCATGTATTTTAGCTACTAAGTTTTGTCTTAAAGATAGAACAACTCTTCTGCCTAGATCTACAAGCTTTACCTCCTCGGAAACATCTTCTCCTACTTCAAAATCAGGTTCAATTTTTTGAGCATCAGTCAAGGAAATTTGACTGTTCTCATCCTCAACTTCTCCATCATTTACAACAATTCTGTTTCTCCATATTTCTAAGTCACCTTTATCTGGATTTATTATGACGTCAAAATTGTCATCATCTCCAAATTTTCTTTTTAATGTATTTCTAAAAACTTCCTCTAGAATTGACATTAAAGTAACTCTGTCAATAAATTTTTCATCTTTAAACTCAGAAAAAGATTCAATCAACGATAAATTATCCATATCAAATATTTTAAGTATATATAATAAATAAGGGGACAAAGTCCCCTCATTTTTCTACCANTGTGCAAATATAATAAAATTAATTACACTTAAAAGTTGGCCTACTAGGGATCGAACCTAGACTCTTCTGGACCAAAACCAGACGTGTTGCCAGTTACACCATAGGCCAATTGGATTCCAAATTTAAAATAAAGTTATAGGCTGGACAAATTAAATTAAGTAATTCATTATTTAGATACTATTGTTTATTTTCGCTAGTGATCAATGAAAGGAATAGACTTTTATAAATACAATAAAATTTTTGGTTTATCTGTAGGTATATTCTCATTTATTATTTATTCATTGACAGTTGAACCAACTGCTAGCTATTGGGATTGTGCTGAATATATTTCAACTTCAGCAAAACTTCAAATTGGCCATCCACCAGGAGCACCTCTATTTCAAATGCTCGGAGCCATCTTTTCAATATTTGCATTAGAATCAAATCAGATAGCCTATGCTGTAAATATGATGTCTGTTTTTTCAAGCTCCCTTACTATAATGTTTCTTTTTTGGTCAATAAGCTTAATTGGAAAAGAAATATTGAGCACAAAAAAAATGCTTAATAAGAATGATTCGGTTAAAATTTTTGGAGCATCTTTTCTAGGTTCATTAACATTTACTTTTACNGATAGTTTTTGGTATAATGCTGTTGAAGCNGAGGTATACGCNATGGCAACCTTAATTTTATCNGTTCTTTTTTGGTTAGGCCTTAAATGGGCTGATGATTTTGAAAATGAAAGATCCAATAAATGGTTAATATTAATATCATTTGTAGTAGGTCTTTCATTTGGAGTTCATTTTATGGGACTACTTGCCATACCTTCAATTGGATTAGTTTTTTATTTCAAAAAATACAAGAATTTTAAATTAAAAAGTTTTTTAATTGCTAATATTTTATCTGTTGGGATTTTACTTTTTATTTTTAAACTTCTATTACCCTCAACTCTTTCATTATTTGGTAACCTTGAGGTTTTTTTTGTAAATGACCTAGGTCTTCCCTTTAATTCTGGAACTATCTTTAGTGCTGTTTTAATTATTTGCTCAATTTACTATGGATTATCTTACACTGCAAAAAAAAGATACTACTTAGCCAATACCAGCATACTTTCATTAACATTTATTTTTATAGGATTTTCATCTTGGCTTATGATTCCAATCCGATCTAATGCGGATACAGTAATTAATGAAAATTCACCAAAGGATGCAAGATCATTACTAGCATATTATAATCTAGAACAATATCCTGATACATATTTATTTTTTGGGCCTATGTTTTCTGATATTTATGCTGGTCAGGATCCTGATAACCCTTACAAAGATGATAAACCAAAATATGAAAGAGATTATGACATAAATAAATACATCATTGTCAATGACTGGGAAAGAGGCAAAATCAATTCAAATAAAAGCCATGAGGGCTTCTTTCCAAGAATGTGGAGCTCTGACAATGCTGTAAATTATTTAAACTATTATGGTTTTCTTGATTTTGAAATTAANTCTGAGTATAAGGATGAAAATCAAATAATTGAATTAGTTGATAGTTTTAAAAGCAGAATTGAAGATGATGATATTGATGCTGAAGATTATCATGAGTTTTTGTCAAACTTTGGCTCTTACTTGGACATTGAAAAACCTTCACTTTTGTCAAATATTAGTTACTTCATCAATTTTCAGCTCAGTAAAATGTACTTTAGGTATTTCATGTGGAATTTCAGTGGAAGACAAAATGATAAACAATGGAAGTATGATTTAGAAAATGGAAATTGGATTAGTGGTATTAACTTGATTGATGAATACAGGCTCGGTCCTCAAAAAAATCTTCCTTCAGATGTGATAAATAATAAAGCAAGAAATCAGTATTACTTGATACCATTTATATTGGGAATAATCGGATTGATTTTTATTTTTAAGAAAAATTTAAGGATATTTTGGCCCATATTTTTATTATTTATTTTCACAGGTATAGCTCTAAAATTTTATTTAAATGAAAGAGTTTTTGAACCTAGAGAAAGAGATTACGCACTTGTAGGTTCCTTTTATACTTATTGTATTTTTATAGGATTCAGTTTTATAGCAATAAGTGAATACTTTTTAAAATATCTAAAAAATAACTTTTCATTTTTGCTTGCAATTGCAATCACGGTAACATCTCCAATACTCCTATCATTTAATAATTGGGATGATCATGATCGATCTAACAGATATACTGCCCAAACATTAGCAAAAGCATATCTTGACTCAATTGACGAAGATAAACAAGCTATGATTTTTACAATTGGTGATAATGACACTTTTGCTCTTTGGTATGCACAAGAAATTGAAAATCACAGGACTGATGTAAGAACAATTAATACCAGCTTATTAGCTACTGATTGGTATATGGATCAAATGAAAAGAAAAGCTTACAAAAGTGATCCAATTCTTTCAAATTTAACGCACAAACAATATGCATATGGAAATAGAGACTACATTAAATATGAAGAATTGATTGACTCTGTTCGTTGGGATCTTAAAGATTTTATGAGTTGGATTTCAAGCGATAATAAAAGGACAACCTATAAATTTTTACTTGAGCAATATGGTTACGATAAAGATGATTTAGAGGAAATACCAATGTTTACTCAAAATATGATATACTATCCAACCAATAAAATTAGATTTTATGTTAATAAAGAAAACGTTATAAATAGCGGAATAATAAATAACTCTGAAATTGATAAAATTGTTGATTATATAGATATTGATTTACCAAAAAGTGGTCTTTATAAAAATCAAATTTTAATGTTAGATATTCTTTCAAAAAATGACTGGAAAAGACCAATTTATTTTACTGGTGGAAGTTATAAAGACTCTGAATATATATGGATGAAAGATTTTCTTCAGTTAGACGGGTTAGTTTATAAGCTAGTCCCTATTAAAACACCTTTAAATCAAGAAAACCCATATCAAATGGGAAGAATTGAACCCAATAGAATGTATGAAATAATTAAAAAATGGGAATGGGGAAATTCTGAAAGTTCNAGTATTTACCATGATCCTGAAACTAGAAAAAATAGTATTTCATTTAGAGGAAATTTACATAGACTAGCAAATAAATTCATTGGAAATGGAGAATATGAAAAGGCTGAAGAAATTATGGACTTATCATTTAAAAAAATGCCAATCGACTTTTTTGAATATTACAGCTTAAGTGAACCATATATTTCAAGTTACCACAAAATTGGTAAAATCGATAAGGCACAAAATTTATACAAAAAGATTGAGGAAAAATATCTTGATCAAATAAAATATTATTCTATCTCAATGAAAGAGTACGGAGAAATATTTGATATTGGTGAATTTGCAGAAAATATTTTTACATATACTGAAAGATACAGGGGTTTGATTGAAGATCAAATAAATTTAGGTAATTACACTTTAGTCATACCATCTATCGAATATTTCATAAACTACACTGAAATTTTTAAAGATATATATGGAGAATATGATTATTACATGTTTTTGATCAGTTTTCTTGAACCGTTATATGTTTCTAANGAAAATAATTCTGCTAGAAAATTATATGAAAACATTTCTAACCAAATTGTTACAAGAATAGAAACAATTATCTCAGCAAAAGATGAATCTAACTTTAGTTACTTGAATGATTTATTTGATGAAGAAATTGAATCAGCAAAAAGACTAATTGATATCATTAGTATTTATGAAGAAAAAGAATACATTGATTTTGAATCAACGAAATACAAAGATTTTATAAATGAGTTTTTAATTAAATAAACTCATTTATAAGGTTGATTAAGGTGTTAGCGTCTTGTTCTCCGCTTTGACGCCAAACCATTTCACCAGATTTATAGATCATTAACGTTGGTAATCCTTTTATCCTTAATGCTTGCGCCAATTCATTATTCTTATCTACATTAATTTTTATAACCTTTCCTTTATCTCCAATAGCTGCAGCAACATCCTTTAAAACAGGGTGCATTGAAGTTGATGATTCATTCCAGTCAGTATAAAANTCCAANAGTATTGGTAANTCAGAATNTATTAGTTCNCCAAATTTTGNCATNNTANNAAATCTTTTAGGGCAAAAATAACATTTTTTATAAACTACTGATTTAAATGAAGTTAACTGAGGTTTTATTTCATATTAAATATCTGTAAAATAGGTGATAAGTTTGTATTTTAGTTGATGTATAAATGTCGAAAAAAAAATTATTTTTAATAGATGCCTACGCCCTAATATACAGGGCATATTATGCCTTTATTAAAAATCCAAGGATAAATTCAAAAGGATTTGATACAAGCGCAATAATGGGTTTTTTAAACTCAATTTTCGATATCTTAAAAAGGGAAAGTCCTGACTATTTTTCAGTTGTTTTTGACAAAGGTGGATCAAGTGANAGAATTGAGATATTTGAAGANTATAAGGCAAACAGAGACTCAACACCTGAGCCAATTTTAGATTCAGTGCCAATTATTCATGAAATTTTAACACAATTAGGAATTAAAGTACTTGAACTAAGTGGATACGAAGCCGATGATATTATTGGAACTGTAGCAAAAAAAGCTGAGAAAGAGGGATTGTTAACATATATGGTTACCCCGGATAAAGATTTTGCTCAATTAGTTACTGATTCAACTTTTCTTTACAAGCCCGCAAGATTTGGAAATGGAATTGAAATCTGGGGAGTAGATGAAGTAAAGAACAAATTTGAAGTAAAAAACCCTATTCAAGTTATTGATTTTTTAGGGATGATGGGTGATTCAGTTGACAACATTCCAGGTTTGCCGGGTGTCGGTGAAAAAACGGCAAAAAAATTTATCAAGGATTATGGTTCAATTGAAAATTTATATGAAAATCTTGATGATATTAAAGGGAAATTAAAAGAGAAAATTTCAAGTAATATGGAATTAGGGTTATTGTCTAAGAAACTTGCAACTATTATTACTGATGTTCCAATCGAATATTCAATTGAGGAATTAAAAATTAGTAATTCTAATTCTGAAAAAGTATTATCAATTTTTAATGAACTTGAGTTCAAAAGACTAAAAGAAAACTATCTAAAACTATTTGGCAAATCTGAAAATCAGGAAAGTCATCAAAGTCTTGAATTGGATTTTAAACTAGAAAACGAAAATAAAACTTTTAGCCAAAAAGTTGAATCCAAGATGGGTATTGAATTATTAATTAATAAGATGTTGTCTGAAAAGTCTTATGCCATCGACTACAAGTTTGAAAAAGATTATTCATTTATCTCATTTTGTTCAAATAATGAAGTGTCTTATTATATNGAATTTGAATATTCAGAATTATATAATATTCTTAATACCCTNAANGATTTATTTGAAAGCAAATCTCTAAAAATAATCTATAATCATAAANTCTTTTTAAAAGAACTCAAGAAAAATAANATNAATTTTNATAACAATTTCTTTGATATTAAAATAGCAAATTACCTTGCAGATAGTTCAAGAAGAGATGATTTAGAATCTATTATCAAAACTAACTTGAATATTGAATCAACAGAGTTTAAAGTAAATTCAAAGGTTGTTTTAATTAACAAGCTCTTTAATATTCTTGAGAATGACTTAATTAAGCTTAATCTGATTGATTTATTTTATGATTTAGAAATGCCATTATCNAATGTCTTNATGCAAATGGAATATANTGGAGTAAAATTAGACGAAAAATTGATTTATGAAATAAANGTTCAATTCCAAGAAAATTTAATTCAATTAGAAAATTATATTTTTAATTTTTGTAAAAAACCATTCAATCTCGCCTCACCAAAGCAACTTGGGGAAATATTATTTGATGATCTTAAAATAGAATCAAATCCAAAAAAAACAAAAACAGGTCAATACTCAACATCTGAGGAAACTCTTTCAAAACTTTCTAAAAAACATGAAATTGTAACTAAAATATTGGANTGGAGNTCNTTNCANAANTTAATGTCAACATANATAAACGCNCTTCCAGANCANGTNGATNTAAAAACAAAAAAAATTCATTCAATATTTAATCAAACNAATACATCAACNGGNAGNTTAAGTAGNAATAATCCCAATCTTCAAAATATACCAATAAGGACAAATAATGGAAAATTAATTAGAAAAGCATTTACGTCAAGCGATAATAATAGTGTATTAATTTCTGCTGATTACTCACAAATTGAGCTCAGGGTAATTGCTTCGATGAGTGGTGATGAAAATATGATTAATGCTTTCAACAACAATGAAGATATACATGCCTCTACAGCTGCTAAAGTATTTAATATTGAAATTGGGAAAGTCACAAAAGAGCAAAGAAGTCATGCGAAAATTGTGAATTTTGGAATCATTTATGGAGTTTCTGCATTTGGGTTGAGTAACCAAACAAACCTTAATCGATCAGAATCAAAATTAATAATTGATAACTATTATAGTTCATACCCGGCATTAAAAGAATTTATGACAAATCAAATCAATTTTGCTAGAGAAAATGGCTTTGTGCAAACAATTCTAGGTAGAAAAAGGTTTTTAAATGATATAAATTCAAGAAATGGTATGGTTAGATCATCAGCTGAAAGGAATGCTATTAATACACCTGTTCAAGGTAGTGCAGCNGATATTATAAAATTATCAATGATTAAAATCAATGAAGAATTAAAAAAACATTCATTAAAATCAAAGCTTATTTTACAAGTTCATGATGAACTTGTTTTTGATGTTCCACAAGAGGAAGTTGATTTGATAAAAAAAATAATAATTGAAAACATGGAAAATGCATACAAACTCAAAGTTCCACTAATAGTTGATTTAGGCATCGGAAATAACTGGCTTGAGGCTCATTAAATAATCTTCTTTTATANGAGAAAGATTTGCATTTTTGATTATTTATTGTAGTTTTGCTGGCCAATAAATTAATTGATTTGAATTCAAATAGTTTTAAAACATTATCACTAAGGAAAGAAGATGTCAAGAAAAAATGGTTTCTAGTGGATGCTACTGACCAAAATCTTGGAAGAATGTGTTCTAACATTGCGAAAATTTTGAGAGGTAAACANAAAGCATCNTTTACCCCTCANGTAGATTGTGGAGACAATGTTGTNGTGATCAATGCNAAAAAAGTAAATCTTTCAGGAAACAAATGGGATAACAAAACATATGTGAGTCATTCTGGTTATCCTGGAGGTCAAAAAATTAAAACTGCTAAAGAAGTTTTTGCGAAAAGCCCTTCAATTTTAATTGAGAAAGCTGTTAAAGGTATGTTGCCTAAAAATAAGTTAGGTGCAGCAATCTTCAAGAACTTGAGAGTTTACAATGACGAAAATCATAATCAAAATTCTCAAAATCCAGAGTCAATTAATATAAACGAATTTTAGTTGTGGAAGTAATTCATAAAATAGGAAGAAGAAAAACATCAGTTGCTAGAATATATCTTTCAAANGGTAAAGACAAGTATACTGTTAANGGAAAAGATTTTAAAGATTATTTTCCAACGACTTCTCTCCAGTATAAAATTTTACAACCTTTTAAAATAACTGACAACCTAGGTAAATTCGATTTATCTGTTAATGTTTATGGTGGTGGAATAACTGGTCAAGTAGAAGCAATAAGATTAGCGATTTCTAGAGCTCTTTCAGAAATGTCTGATGAGAACAAGTCTGCATTAAAAAAACTAGGCTTATTAACAAGAGATCCAAGAATGGTTGAGAGAAAAAAGTTTGGTCAAAAGAAAGCNAGAAAGAAATTTCAGTTTTCAAANAGATAATTTNTTATCAACTGTTTTCTTATTGAAATTTAGTTTAGCATCTAAACAAACCTGATAGTTTGTTGCTAAAATATTAAGAACGTAAACTAAATAATATGAGTAAAATTGAAATAAAAGAGTTAGTAAAAGCAGGAGTTCACTTTGGTCACTTAACCAGAAAATGGAACCCAAATATGTCGCCATTTATATATTCAGAAAAAAATGGCATTCACATAATTAATCTATACAAGACTATCAATAAGCTAGAGGAAGCTTGTGGAGCACTAGAAAAAATTTCCTCATCTGGGAGAAAAATTTTATTTGTTGCAACAAAAAAACAAGCTAAGGATATTGTAGCAAAAAGTGCAACAGATGTTAATATGCCCTACATTACTGAAAGATGGCCTGGTGGAATGTTAACAAATTTTGTAACCATCAGAAAAGCAGTAAAAAAGATGTCAGCAATTGATAGAACAAAGGAAGATGGTACTTTTGAAACTCTNTCTAAAAAAGAAAAATTAAGAGTAGACNGAACTAGAGCTAAGCTTGAAAAAAATTTAGGATCTATAACTTCAATGACTAGGCTTCCAGGCGCATTATTTGTTGTAGATATTAGAAGAGAACATATTGCTGTTAGAGAAGCAAATAAATTAAATATTCCAATTTTTGCACTGGTAGATACNAATACAGACCCNAGTCAAGTTAATTTTGGAATACCAGCTAATGATGATGCAACAAAGTCAATTGAGATTATATTAAANNACATCACTGAATCAATNAAAAAAGGTCTTTCAATAAGGGAAAATGAAAAAATTGAAAGTGAAGCCAAAAAAGAAAAAGGTGATGATGAAACTGAAAACAAGGATAAAAAATAAAATTATGAGTAAGATTACCGCTGCTGAAGTAAATAAATTAAGAAAAGCAACTGGAGCAGGAATGATGGATTGTAAAAAAGCTCTTGTAGAGGCTGATGGAAATTTCGAAGCTGCTATTGAGAACTTGAGAAAAAAAGGTCAAAAAGTTGCTGCTAAAAGAGCTGACCGTGAGTCAAGTGAGGGGGCTGTGATAGCTATGGTTAATGATAGTATGAATAAGGGTGTTGTTATATCATTAAATTGTGAAACAGATTTTGTAGCAAAAAATGAGTCTTTTATTGAATTTGCAAAATCATTATGTAAAATAGCAATAAATTGTTCATCAATTGAAGAGCTTTTGTCATCAGAATACGAATCAATGAATGTAAGTGAAAAACTTATTGAACAGACTGGAGTTATTGGTGAAAAATTGGAGATTGGATCTTTTGAATTAATTAATTCAGAGTATGTAGGATTTTATATTCATGCGGGAAATAAGATTGGTACATTGGTTGGTCTCTCAAATAAATTTGAAGGTTCTGAAGAATTATCAAAAAATATTGCTATGCAAGTCGCGGCTATGAATCCTATAGCATTGAATCAAGATGGTGTCAGTAAGGATATTATTGAAAAGGAAATCGAAATTGCAAAAGAACAATTAAGAGCAGAAGGAAAGCCTGAAGCTATGCTTGATAATATAGCTAAAGGTAAATTAAAAAAGTTTTTCAAAGAAAGTACGCTAATTAACCAAGCCTATATAAAAGATAATAAATCAAGTGTTTATGATTACGTAAAATCTGTTAATCAAGACTGCGAAATAACAGATTTTAAACGTGTTGCACTGGTTTAATTTTTTAAAATAAATCAAAAGACCTTATTGAAATAGTATGATTATATTTACATAATCATATAAAATGTCTTATAAAAGAGTTTTATTAAAGTTAAGTGGTGAAGCATTATTGGGTGAAAAATCATATGGTGTTGATCCAAAAAGAATCCTTGCATACAGTGAAGAGATTAAAGAGATTATTGATTCTGGTGTTGAGATTGCAATTGTAATTGGTGGAGGTAATATTTTTAGAGGTGTTTCTGGTGCAAGTAATGGAATTGATAGGGTACAGGCAGATTATATGGGAATGCTTGCAACTGTAATCAATGGATTAGCACTTCAAAGCAGTCTTGAAGATCTTAAAGTGCAGACTAGATTACAAACTGCTTTTAAAATTGAGGCAGTTGCTGAACCTTATATTAAAAGGAAAGCTGTCAGACATTTAGAAAAGAAAAGAGTTGTAATATTCAGTGGAGGTACTGGAAATCCTTTTTTTACAACAGACTCAGCCGCAGTATTAAGGGCTATTGAAATAAATGCTGATATTATATTAAAAGGAACAAGAGTAGATGGAATATACAATAATGATCCTGAAAAAAATAAAGATGCTGTTAAATTTAAGCAGATTAGTTATGATGAAGCAATAGCCAAAAAGCTTAAAGTTATGGATTCAACGGCATTCACATTAAGTAAAGAAAATGAATTACCAATTATTGTTTTTAATATGAATAAACCAGGTAATCTTAAAAAAATTATTAATGGAAAAGAAGTTGGTACAATAGTAAATTAATATGGAAGAATTAGATTTTATAATTGAAAGCTCAAAAGAATTAATGGATAATTCAATTATATATTTAGAAAAAGAACTTGTAAATATTAGAGCTGGTAAAGCAAATCCTAATATGTTATCATCTGTTAATGTCGAATATTACGGTGTTATGACACCTCTTAGCCAGATTTCTAACATAAATACCCCAGACTCTCAAACTATCTCAATCCAACCTTGGGAGAAAGATAAATTACAAGATATCGAAAAAGCTATTCTTAGCAGTAATTTAGGATTTAATCCAATGAATAATGGTGAATCAATTTTAATTAATATACCTCCCCTTACCGAAGAAAGAAGAATTGAATTAGTAAAAGTTGCAAAGTCAGAGGTAGAAAAAGCCAAAGTAAGTATTAGAAATGCACGAAAAGAAGCAAATAATGAAATAAGAAAGTCAGATTTTTCAGAAGATTTAAAAAGTAATTATGAGCAAGATATTCAAGATCTTACTGATAAATNNATTAGTAANACTGATAATATTTTAGCNATNAAAGAAAAGGAAATTTTATCAATATAANATGNCNNAAAANANTGAAATAAAAAGTGTTTTTNAAANTAAAAATGTTGGTGANAATNTATCAATNAATGGTTGGGTAAAAACATTTAGATCAAATAGGTTTATTGCTTTAAATGATGGTTCATGCTTAGAGGATATTCAATGTGTTATTAATTTTGAAGAGTTTGATAAAGAAATTTTATCAAAAATAAATACGGGGACATCTTTAAATATTGAAGGAGAAATTGTAGAAAGTCAAGGAAAGGGTCAAAACATTGAGATATCAGTTAAAGAAATTAATATTCTTGGCTTAAGTAACCCNGATGAGTACCCAATTCAACCCAAAAAACATTCTTTTGAATTTTTAAGAGANAATGCTCATCTCAGAGTTAGAACTAAAACAATTAGTTCTGTTATGAGAATCAGGTCTGAACTTTCATATGCTATTCACAAATTCTTTAATGAAAATAATTTTTATTATGTGCATACTCCAATTATAACTGGTAGTGACGCAGAGGGTGCAGGTGAAATGTTTAGAGTAACTACTCTTAATTTAAATAAAGTTCCAAAAGATTCTGATGGAAAAATTGACTTTACTAAAGATTTTTTCTCAAAGGAAACAAATCTGACAGTTTCAGGACAATTAGAAGCTGAATCTATGGCGCTTGGCTTAGGAAAAGTTTANACATTTGGACCAACTTTCAGAGCTGAAAATTCAAATACCTCTAGACACCTTGCTGAATTTTGGATGATTGAACCAGAAATGGCTTTTTATGAACTTGATGACAATATAAATCTTGCTGAACAATTNATTAAGTATATAATTAAGTATGTATATGATAAATGCAAAAATGAAATTGTTTTTCTAAGTAACAGATTGGAAAAAGAAGAACAAAATATTCCCAAAAATGAAAGAAATGATTTTAGCTTGGAGGAAAGAATAAACTTTGTTATAAATAATGATTTTNTTAGAATAACATATAGCGANGCATTTGATATCCTAAAGAACTCTAAACCAAATAAAAAAGGAAAATTTAAATTTCCATTAAATGAGTGGGGTGTTGATTTTCAAAGTGAGCATGAAAGGTTTCTTGTTGAAAAATATTTTAAATGCCCTGTGGTTGTATATGATTATCCATCAAAGATAAAAGCATTTTACATGAGAATGAACGATGATAAAAAAACAGTAAAAGCAATGGATATACTTTTTCCTGGCATTGGAGAAATTGTTGGAGGTTCACAAAGGGAAGAAAGAATTGATGTATTAAAGGAAAGGATTAAATCGTTAAATATTGATGAAAAAGAATTATGGTGGTATCTAGATTTGAGAAAATTTGGAACTGTAAAACATAGTGGCTTTGGTTTGGGATTAGAAAGACTTATTTTATTTATCACAGGTATGGGAAATATACGTGACGTAATTCCATTTCCAAGAACACCTAAAAACGCAGAATTCTAAATTATATCCCCTGTTATTTTGTAATTTTGATTCATTAATATCTATGTTAAATCAAAAGCTACAATTAAAACTTTCACAAAAACTATCTCCTCAACAGATTCAGTTGATGAAATTAATTCAATTATCAACTCTTGAATTTGAACAAAGACTTTCAAGAGAAATTGAGGAAAATCCAGCTCTTGATACAGTAAATGACAATAATGAAATTGAAAAAGGTGAATTTGATTTTGAAGAAAACAATGAAAAACAAGAATCATCTGATGATGAAATTGATATTTCAGACTATTTGACTGATGATGATATACCCGAATATAATTTAAGAACTAATAATTACAGTGAAGAAAATGAGAAAGCAATTCCTTATGCAGCAGGGACATCATTCAATCAATTTTTAAAAAACCAACTGCATTCATTTTCATTTAAAGATGAGGAATTAAAAATTGCTGAATTTATTTTAGGAAGTTTAGATCAGTTTGGATATTTAAGAAGGGAGTTAATTGATATNTCTGATGACTTAGCATTTACCATGGGTATTGATGCTGATGAAAATAGGATTCAAAAAATNTTAGATAAAATTTACCTTTTAGATCCTGCTGGTATTGGAGCAAAAGATCTTCAACAATGTTTACTTCTACAATTAAAGAGAAAGAAAATTAATAAAAATGTTTCAAATGCTACCAAGATAATAAAAGACTTATTTGATGAGTTTTCAAAAAGACATTTTGATAAAATAAAGTCCAAATTAAATATTAGTGATGAGGATCTTAAAGAAGGTATTTATGAAATTGAAAAGCTAAACCCAAAACCCGGTGGAGCATACAATGAGACTACAAAAATTAATTCTTCAATAGTTCCTGACTTTACAGTTGAAGTCCTTGATGGCGAAGTTAAACTAAAACTAAATTCAAGAAATGCTCCCGATTTGTATGTTTCTGAAGAATATAAAAATATGTTGTCTGGTTACTCTGAATCAAAAGAAAAAAGTAAAAGTCAAAAAGATGCAGTGATGTTTATTAAACAAAAGCTAGACTCTGCGAAATGGTTTATTGAAGCAATCAAACAAAGAAATCAGACTTTAATTATGACNATGTCAGCAATTGTAAATTTTCAAAAAGAATANTTTTTAAGTGGAGATGAAAAGAAATTAAAACCAATGATTNTNAAGGACATTGCTGAAGAAATAACTATGGACATATCTACAATTTCCAGAGTTGCTAACAGTAAATACGTAGATACGCCTTATGGTACCAAATTAATAAAATCCTTTTTTTCTGAGGGTATAAAAAATTCTAAAGGTGAGGAAATTTCTACTATTGAAGTTAAAAAGACTCTTGAAGCAATTATTGAATCTGAGAATAAACAAAAACCATTAACAGATGATCAATTAACTAAATTGCTGAATAAAGAAGGTTATCCAATTGCAAGAAGAACTGTTGCCAAATACAGAGAAATGATTGGAGCTCCTGTTGCCAGACTTAGAAGAAAGTTATAATGATAAGCCTATCGATAGTAATTGTCAATTATAAATCATGGCTGCCATTGACTGAATGTTTAGATAGTTTATTAAATCAAAATAATATAAACCCAAAAATAATTGTTGTGGATAATGATTCACAAGATAATGATGAATTAAATAAATTTGAATCAAAATATAATTCAATTGTTTGGAAAAGAAATGAAAAAAATTTTGGTTTCTCTAAAGCTTGTAATATTGGTGCGAAATTAGCAACCTCAAAATGGATACTATTTTTAAATCCAGATACAATAATTCCCAAAGATTGTCTTAGAAAATTAATGAATAAAGTAGAGCCTCTTGAAAAGCAAATCATTGGAATTAAACAAATCAATAAAGAAGGAAAAGACACTTATGCATATGGTAACTTTTTAAACTGGTATACCATAAATGGTATATTCCGATTTTTTTATCGAATGTTAAAAAATATATCAAAGAATAAACTTAAGAAAAAAGAATTTTTTAGTCCTGATTGGATTTCTGGATCATTTGTCCTTTTACAAAAAAAAGATTTTGATGAAATTGGTGGCTGGGATGAAGATTTTTTCATGTATTACGAGGACATGGATATTTGTAAAAGGGCAAGAAAATTAAATATAAAAACAAAATTTTACAATAGCTTATTTTGTTACCACATGCATGGTAAATCATCTAGATTTGATTATAATATAAAAGTTAATTCCAAGGCTCAGGTTATCAAATCATCACACATATATATTAAAAAGCATTACAAAGGGTTATCTAGAAATATTATTAGTCTTATTCTATACTTTTCTCAAGCAACTGAGTTATTAATTCTATCAATGTTTTTTAAAGAAAAAAGAGATATAATCAAAAAAATTTTAGGATATTAATTATTTATCTCAGTATAAAATAATTCTAACCTAAATCTCTTATCGTAGTTAATTGGCTCAGGGTTTGGCCCATAAAGAATAGTGCCTAAAGGATTAATAACAGATGAAATAGGTATATATTCTAATTCATCATTATTTTTAAGCTCAGTNTTTACTGCATTAGTTATATCAGATGTTACNACCAATGCCAATTTTTTATTTAACGAATCATTTCTAATTATGTTTTTAACATGTTCTGAAATTCTTATTTTATACTTAATACCTTTTCTATCTTCATCGATTTCAATTAATCCGCTGTGAACTGCTTTCTGATCTTTTGGTTTTTGACCCTGAGACTGGTCAATAAAATAATCAACCACAGGTGCTTTACTTTCAATATCATATAAAAATAGTCTAGATGGCTCAATAATACCTCCACTCATATCAATAGCTTCTTTATCAATATACATAGTAAGATTTGCTTCATTTATCAACCATCCGTTAGATTTAATTTCACCAAGAATATCATTTCCAGTACCATCATCAAATAAATCAATTTCCATCATAATACCTTCACCCCCTTTTAAATAAACTCTTTTTAAATCTTCTGAATTACTATTTAAAGCTTTTGAGATTTCTGGTGACAAAGGATCTTGTTTTAAGATATTTATTTGATTACCAGTTAAATTTAATTTGAATGTCTTTTCTTCTCTATCAATAGTATCGTCAGAGGTGTCATCAGTTGTATCATTTCTATTGTATCTATCATATTCATAAACAATATTAATAGAGGCATCGGCATAATTTAATATTAATAAAAGAGGATCAGAGAAATCATAGGCACTTAAAAATAAACCTTTGAAATACAAGTTAAAATTATCCTGGTTGGACAAATCAATATTTCCTTCCATATCAATAATTTTTGACTGCATATAATCTTTATCAATTGGGATTCTAAGTCTTGGCGTAAGTCTTTCCTTTACCTGAGTAGATTCATCAACATCATCAGTATCTGGGTCATCTTCTTTATAAATAACAATTTCTTCGGTATTAATTTCAACCTCACCATCGAAAAGTACTTTTCCAGTAAAATTTTCTATAAACTGATCATTGGAATAATATTTAAGAAATGTTTCAAAATTATTGGATGGGTCATATGTACTTAAAAAATAATCTAGTTCTTGGACCTTAACCTTGAAACTAGCTTCCCTATTNCCAATCAAAGAATCAATATCATAAACAGTAGCTCCTTGTCTAGGATTAATTGTATCAGTATCTACATTATCGAGTATACCATCATCATCAGTATCAGGATCCAACGGATCTGTTCCATTACTTCTTTCCAAAACATCGGCTAAACCATCACCATCACTATCGCTGTATATATCAAATGGATCTACATCATATTCATCAATAACACCATCACCATCGCTATCAAATGTATTGTTATAAAAAGGAATATCTAAATATGCATCAACAACAAGTTCGTTTTCTTTGATAATCAAAATATTGGAATCATCCCCCTCTTCCTCTTTAGTTTGACTTGTTATTCCAAAAATTGGATTTAATTCTTCTAGCCCTAGTTGAGTAACAAATGTTGCATCTCTATTTCCAAAAATTTGATCTTGTATTTTACCTAATTGATATATTGGAAGAGCAATGGACTTAAATGGTGGAATTCGTTTTTGTTTTACCGCAACATCAACATATTCAACATTTGTATCAAATGTATCAGATCTAAGAAAATCCGTTCCAATAGTGTTGTATTCCTTATTACAAGAAATAAAAAATAAAAAACATACTATGTAAAATTTAACTTTCATCACCTAAAAATTTGTTGTAAAAGTCAAGGTATTGTTTATCAAAATCATCATCAGAATAACATTCTAGCTCTGGAATTTTTATTTTCTTTAACAAATCTTTGTATTTACTCTTGATATCAGAAGCAAAAATAACGCCATCAGCGAGTGCCAATGAAATTTTGTACAAATTTTCGTAAGTAGGATCATCAAGAATAGATAAATTTTTATCTTGAATTTCATCAAATTTTAATTTATCTACAACCTTCTTATCAAGCTTTCCTTTGATTTGATTATCGTATAACGAAACAATGACCTTTGTGGTTTCAAACATAGGATCATCTTTATAAAAATTTTTCAAATATAATGGGAGTAATGAAGCTATCCAACCGTGAACNTGGATTAAATCAGGCGCCCAATTTAATTTCTTTATTGTCTCAATTACACCTTTTGCAAAGAATATAGATCTTTCATCGTTATCCTTGTATAGCTTATTATTTTTATCAAATTGTACTAGTCGATTTTTAAAATAATCTTCACTATCAATAAAGTATACTTGCATTCTCTCTTTAGGTATGGATGCAACTTTCAAAATTAAGGGTATATCCATATCATCAATTATAAGATTTATTCCTGAAAGCCTAATAACTTCGTGCAACTGATGTCTTCTTTCATTTATGATTCCATATTTTGGGATAAATATTCTAGTTTGGCCACCGTGTTCATTTACCATCTTTGGCAATGCATAAGTCATGGTAGCTATTTCAGTTTGAGGCATATAAGGGATGACCTCAGAGGAAATGAATAAAATCTTTTTTCCTTTCATATATCCTATCTAGAATTAAAGACTACAAAATTACAAAAATTAAATAAGATTAGATGTAAAGTGTTATGTTTGCATGCTGTTAAAATTTTCTTANATGAGTATTGTAAAAACTATTAGTGATTTAAATACAACTTTGGTAAAACAACAGTCTAAATCCAATAAAATTGGACTAGTTCCAACAATGGGATCATTACATGAGGGCCATCTTTCATTAATTAGGAATGCAAGTAATAAATNTGATTTTGTTTGGGTAACTATTTTTATTAACCCTAAACAGTTTAATANCTTAGATGATTTTAANGCTTANCCAAAGGANATCGANAATGANNTAAAAAAAATTTTCTCAATTTCAAANCACATAAAAATTTTTATNCCATCAACAAATGAAATNTATCCTNATAAAAAATTNGATGAAAATTATGAATTTGAGCAAATTGGAAATGTTTTAGANGGGAAGTATAGACCTGGTCACTTTAATGGAGTNGCNATAATAGTNAAAAAACTTTTTGATTTATTTTCCCCTAATATGGTCTTTTTTGGAGAAAAAGATTTTCAACAGACTTTAATTATTAAAAGATTAATATCTTGGTTTTACCCCAACATTAAAATTTTTGTTTGTCCAACAATTAGAAATAAAGATGGCTTAGCTCTAAGCTCAAGAAATCAATTAATTTCAAAAAAATTATTATCAAAATGTAAAATAATTTTTGAGACATTGCAATTTGCAAAAGCAAATTATGAAAAAACTGATTTTCCAATTTTACTTGAGGAGATTAGAAAAAAGATTGAGATTTTAGATGAGTTTAAGCTTGAATATTTTGAAATTAGAGATGAGGAAAAATTAGATCTTTTTTGCAAAGGCGAAAAAAAAAGTTTCCGAGGATTTATATCAGTTAAAGTTGAGGGAATTAGATTGATAGATAATTTACTTTTTAAGAATTAAATCTATGGTGCAGGATTAGGAAATAGTTCTTGAACTTGATTAATGTCTTTAATAATTTCTTCAGAGAGCTTAACGTTTATACTTTCAATATTTTCTTTTAATTGATTAATACTAGTTGCTCCTATAATATTACTTGTGACAAAAGGCCTATCATTAACAAAAGATAATGCAAGGTTTGTTAATGAAATATTATATTTTTTAGCAATTTGGTTGTACATAAGTGCAGCATTCATTGAGTTCTTTCCATTGTATCTTTTTAAATTTGGAAATAAATCAAGTCTACTTTTTTTTGGAATTTTATTGTTGAAATATTTTCCTGTTAAAACTCCAAACGCAAGTGGAGAGTAAGCCAGCAAACCTAAATTTTCATATTTACATATTTCTGAGCTTCCTATTTCAAATAACCTATTAAGAAGTGAATAAGGATTTTGAATTGTAATCATTTTAGGTAAAGATTTTTTTGAATATTCATTGAACTTCATAATAGCCCATGGGTTTTCATTTGACAACCCAATATGCCTTATTTTTCCTGAAACTATAAGTTTATTTAATTTTTCTAATATTTCTAAAAAGTTTTCCTCCCATGAATCTTTAACATACTGAAAGCTTCTGTTTCCAAAAGTGTTTGTAATTCTTTCAGGCCAATGCAATTGGTAAAGATCAATATAGTCTGTGTTGAGTCTCTTGAGACTGCCTTCAACTGCTTCTTCAATAGAATTTCCTTTAAACCCTGATTTCCTTATATGTGCTGTATACGCGCCAGGTCCAGCTATTTTTGTTGCTAGAATTACCTTCTCTCTCTTTTTACTATCATTAAACCACTTTCCAATTATTTCCTCAGTGACGGCATATTTGTCTGCAGTTGCTGGGACAGGATAAAGTTCAGCAGTATCAAAAAAATTTACTCCATTATCAATACTAAAATTCATTTGATCAAATGCCTCACTAACAGAATTCTGTCTTCCCCAAGTCATAGTACCTAGACAAATTTTACTGACTTTTATGTCTGTTGTTGGCAAAAAATTATATTCCATTATATTTTTAAATTTAACCCAATTGGACAATGATCTGAATGGACTACATCGTCTAAAATATAAGACTNTAAAATATTTTTCTTCAATTTTTCTGCAGCTAATAAATAATCAATTCTCCAACCCTTATTATTATTCCTAGAATTTGCTCTATAGCTCCACCAGGAATATTTATGTGGTTTATTATTAAATATCCTAAATGAATCAACGAATCCATCATTTATAAAATTATCAATCCAATCTCTCTCTTTTGGTAAAAAACCTGAAACTTTAGCGTTTCTAATTGGATCATGAATGTCAATGGCTTTATGACATATNTTGAAATCTCCCCCTATAATCAAGTTTGGGACATTTGAAGTNAAATTATTTATATATGTTTTAAAATCATCCATGTATTGAAACTTAAATGCTAAACGATTAATGTTGGTTCCTGAGGGCAAATATAAACTCATAACCGAAAAATTTTTAAAATCTATTCTCAAATTTCTACCTTCAAAATCCATATAATCAATTCCAGTTCCATATTCTACATTTAAAGGCTTCATTTTAGTTATTATTCCAACTCCACTGTATCCTTTCTTTTGTGCGGAAAACCAATAACTATGATAACCTAAATCAGTAAATTTTGATTTGTCAAACTGATCTTCATTAGCTTTAATTTCTTGAAAACAAACTATATCAGGATTATAATCTTTCAACCATTCCAATAAATTTTTTCTTAACGCTGCGCGAATCCCGTTTATATTATATGAGAGAATTTTAATCAATTTATTATTTAAAGCCAATTTGAAATATCAAGAGATTGAGAAAGAAAACTTTCAATATTTTCAATTGGAATCCTTTCTTGTACCATTGAATCTCTATCTCTTATTGTAACCGTATTATCTTCATTAGTTTGATGATCAATCGTAATACAATATGGTGTTCCAATTGCATCTTGCCTTCTATATCTTTTGCCAATTGCATCTTTTTCATCATAAATCACATTGTATTTTAATTTCAATTGATCTTTTAAACTAGATGCAATTTCAGGTAATCCATCTTTTTTGACCAACGGGAAGATCGCACATTTATTAGATGCTAAGATTTTTGGGATTTTTAAAACTGTTCTTTCAGTTCCATCGCTTAATTTTTCAATATTCAGGGATTGTGAGAAAACAGCTAGAAACATTCTATCTAGACCGATTGAAGTTTCGATAACGTATGGTGTATATTTTTTTTCATCAACTGGATCAAAATATTTAATTTGTTTTGAGGAAAAATTTTCATGATTTGATAAATCAAAATCAGTTCTTGAGTGAATACCTTCAAGCTCTTTAAAGCCAAATGGAAAATCAAATTCAATATCACAAGCAGCATCAGCATAATGAGCAAGTTTTTCATGGTCATGAAACCTATACTTATTCTGATCGATACCTAATGAAAGGTGCCATTTCATTCTATTTTCTTTCCAGAACTCATACCATTTTTTTTGATTTCCAGGCTTAATAAAAAATTGCATTTCCATCTGTTCAAATTCGCGCATCCTAAAGATAAATTGTCTGGCTATAATCTCATTTCTAAATGCTTTACCAATTTGAGCTATGCCAAATGGGATTTTCATTCGACCTGTTTTTAAAACATTCATGTAATTAAGAAATATTCCTTGTGCGGTTTCTGGTCTAAGATATAAATCAGAGGAACTTTCAAGAGATGCTCCAAACTTTGTATTAAACATTAAATTAAACTGCTTCACATCTGTCCAATTGCATGATCCTGAGATTGGACATAAAATATTATTATCTAATATTATCTGTTTAAGCTCATTTAAATTGTCTTCATTTAGTGCTTTATTTAATCTATCTTTTAGATTATTGATTTGAGAATTATATTTTTTGGCTCTTTCATTCGTAGATAAAAACATGTTTAAATCAAATTTTTCNCCAATTCTTTTTTCATTCTTTAAAACTTCCTTATTTAACTTATTTTGAACTTTATCAATAAAATCTTCAATTAAATTATCTGCACGATATCTCTTTTTTGAATCCTTGTTATCAATAAGTGGATCATTAAAAGCATCCAAATGACCACTTGCTTTCCATGTAGTNGGATGAGAAAATATAGCTGAATCTAATCCAACAATATTATCATTCATATTTATCATTGATTTCCACCAATAATCTTTAATATTATTTTTTAGTAAAACACCATTTTGACCATAATCATATACTGCGCTCAATCCATCATAAATTTCACTGGACTGAAAAACAAAACCATATTCTTTAGCATGTGAAATTATTTTTTTGAATTTTTCTTCAGACATGTAACAAAAATACTATATTCATCTTTATTATGATTTTAATAATTAAAAATAAATTCTTTTAGTTATTGATGTTTATGAAAGTTCCGTCTCCTCTACTATTAATTATAATTATAGTTTTTTTGAGCTCATGTGCAAAGAGAGGTACACCAGATGGTGGACCTTTAGATGAAAATCCACCAGAAGTTGTAAGAGAGATACCAAAAAACAATTCAATTTACTTTAATGATGAAAAGATTAGAATTTTTTTT
>FUFK010045481.1_pt1 | contig 36764 bp, 37 predicted proteins | sample 1021851 | NCBI WGS metagenome assembly FUFK01 (sample SAMEA51879418, study PRJEB19060) | metagenome | reverse complement strand
AGAATGGCCCCCTCATTGGTGAACTCGATCTCGACGGTGACGGCCTCGCCGGCTTCGAGGTCGATGTCGGCCGACATCTCGATCGAGCCGAAGCCGAAGAAGGAATCGCCGCGCTCGATATCGGGGGCGCTGGCGTCGATGATGGTCTCGCCGTTCACCCGCAAAACCGCACGACCGGACTCGGTGAGGGTGAAGCGATGGGCGCCAGAGGCCTCGGGGATGATCGTCGCCGTGACGCGCGCACTCCAGCGTTCAGACTCGACCCCAGGGGCAGGCGAGCCGAACGCGAGCAGACGGGTGTTGGGTTGCTCGCTGACGGCGACGACGTCACCCTCGAACGCCCACCCTTCGAAGAACTCGATCCGAGCAACACCGTCGAGCAGTGGTCGGGTGATCGGCGGAACCGTTCGGTCGATGTCGGCGCCGCGGGCGTAGCGGATATCGAGATCGGGGAAACGATCCATCAGCGCATCGAGCGGTGGGGTGTCGTGGTAGGGCCGGACGTTGGCTGAGCCGCCTCCCATCACCCGGGCATGCATTGCACTGGGGCCGATCACGGCGATCGAGCCGACTGTTGACGGGTCGAGTGGGAGCACACCGTCGTTTCGGTACAGCACCGAACCGGCGGCGGCGGCGCGACGGTTGAGCGCGCGGTCCTCCGGCCGGTCGAGGGGCTTCTCCGGCGCGCCACCGACACCGTCGAGCACCCCCGTGCGCTCCATCAGGAGGAGCAGGTCGTCGACCAACACGTCGACGTCCGTCTCATCGATCTCACCCGACTCGAGCGCCTCGGCGAGCGCCTGACCGTAGAAGCGACCCTGGCCGGGCATCTCGAGGGTCAACCGTGCCGCCACCGAACCTGCCGTCGAGCCATTGGCGAACCAGTCGGTGACGACGAACCCGTCGAAGCCCCACTCATTGCGCAGCACCGTGTTCAACAGCCACGGATCTTCGGAGCAGTACACCCCGTTCAAGCGGTTGTAGGCGGTCATGATTCCCCATGCGCCTCCCTCCTTCACCGCGATCTCGAACGGCAGGAGGGCGACCTCGCGCAGGGTGCGTTCGTCCATCTGCGAGTCGATTGTGTTGCGCTCGAACTCGGAATCGTTGCCGACGAAGTGCTTGGCGGTCACGGCGACCCCGTGCGACTGCACACCCCGGATGAACCCGGCGGCGATCTTGCCGGAGAGCAGAGGATCCTCGCTGTAGCACTCGAAGTTCCGGCCACCTTTCGGTGAGCGATGGAGGTTGATGGTCGGAGCGAGGAGCACGTGGGACGACTTCATCTTCGACTCCTCACCGAGGAGCGAGCCGAGTTCCTGCACGAGGTCCGGATCCCAGGTCGCGCCGAGCGCAGCGCCCGACGGGATGCAGGCCGTCGGGGTGCCGGTGCCGAGGAGTCCGTCACCACGGGCCCCGTTCGGGCCGTCGGTGACCTTCAACGCCGGGATGCCGAGACGCTCGATCGCGCCCGTGTGCCACATGTCGACTCCGGCGACGAAGTGGGACTTCTCCTCCGGGGTCATCTGGGCGCGAAGCGCCACGGTCCGTTCGCTCATGCGCGCATCCTCGCACATCCACACACCTGAACGAACCGGCCGAATCTGACGCCTCCTCAGGTCGCCGGTACGATGACGGGATGCTCGACATGGTCATCAAGGGCGGCACGGTTGTCGACGGCACCGGCGCCGAAGGGTTTGCTGCCGATATCGGCGTCAAGGACGGTCGCATTGTTGCGATCCGGTCCACCGCCGACGGCGGCGTGACCGAAGAGGCGGCCGAGACGATCGATGCCACCGGCCAGATCGTGTGTCCGGGATTCGTCGACCCCCACACCCACTACGACGCCCAGATCTTCTGGGACCCGCACTCGACACCGTCGAACCTCTTCGGGGTCACCTCGATGGTGGCCGGCAACTGTGGTTTCTCGCTCGCGCCACTCGGCGACGCAGCCGACGGCGAGTACCTCAAGCACATGATGACCAAGGTCGAGGGCATGGCTCTCGAAGCACTCGAGCAGGGCGTTCCCTGGAACTGGCTGAGCTTCGCCGAGTACCTCGACCGGGTCGAGGAGAGCGGCACCGCCATCAATGTTGCCTTCATGGTTGGGCACTCTGCGATCCGACGCATGGTGATGAAGGAGGACTCGGTCGGGAAAGAGGCCACGCCTGAGCAACTGGCCGAGATGCGGGCCCTGCTCAAGACCTCGATCGAGGCGGGGGGCTTCGGCTTCTCGACCGGGCGTTCGTTCACCCACTCCGACGCCGACGGCCAACCCGTGCCGAGCCGCTGGGCTGCGTGGGAGGAAGTCCTGGAACTGTGTGAGGAAACCTCGCTGCACGAAGGCACGACTCTCGAATGGGTTGCCGACGGGTGCCTCAACGGCTTCGACGACGACGAAGTCGAACTGATGACCAAGATGTCGGTCACCGCCGACCGTCCCATCAACTGGAACGTCCTCACCATCGACTCGGCACGGCCCGACGCCTACCGCAACCAGCTCGAAGCATGCGAGAAAGCCAACGAGGCCGGTGCCAAGGTCGTGGCCCTCACGATGCCGATCCTCGTCGGCATGAACATGAGCCTCGGCACGTTCTGCGCCCTGTTCCAGCTGCCGGGCTGGATGGACTACTTCAACATGGGCATCGACGCCCGGATGGAGAAGTTCCGCGATCCCGAGGTCGTCACCTGGCTCGAGAACCAGGCCGCGCTGCCCGAGGCCGGCGTGTTCTCCCGCCTCACCGGCTGGGACAACTACATGGTCGGCGACACCTACTCCGCGGCCAACGAGGGTCTCAAAGGTCGAACGCTCGGCGATATCGCGCGCGAGCGGGGCCAGCGGGCCTTCCACACGATGGTCGAGATCTCCCTCAACGACGACCTCAAGACGGTCTGGTGGCCCTTGCCAACCGACGACGATGCAGAGTCGTGGCGCCTGCGAGCCCAAGCGTGGGAACACCCCAACGTGATGATCGGTGGTTCGGACGCCGGCGCCCATCTCGATCGCATGGCCGGGGCGCCGTACACCACCGCCTGGCTGGCCGACTGTCTACACGGCCGTCAGCTCACATCGATGGAGAACGCCGTTCGTCACCTCACCGACGTTCCAGCCCGCCTCTTCGGCTTCACCGAGCGGGGTCGCATCGCCGAGGGTTGGCATGCCGACATCGTCGTGTTCGATCCCAAGACAGTCGGGGCCACCGATGTCGAGCTGGTGTTCGACCTCCCCGGCGGCTCGAAGCGACTCTGGAGCGAGGCCACCGGCATCAGCCGAGTGCTCGTCAATGGTGTCGTATCCGTTGCCGACGGCGCGGCGACCGGTGCAATCGCCGGCAAGGTCATGCGCGCCGGCATCGACACCGAGACCGTGACGGCGTCCTAGGCAGCACCAAGGCGGTGCCGGCCCGGCGAAGGCGTCAGGACCAGGCGTCGACCACGTCGTCGGTCGGCACGACCGTTGCGAGCAGCGAGATCGTGTTTTCCATCACCGACTCGCCGTACTCGACCGGCACACCCACCACTGCGTCACTCGGCACGACGACCTGATAGCCGAGGTCGACCGCTGCGAGCACGAGCCCGAGAATCCCGATATTGATCGAGTTGCCGACCGCCACGACGGTCCGGATACCGCAGTTGCGCAGAAGTTGATCGAGCTCGGTCGCAACGAAGGGGGTGAGTCCGTGGGTGCGGGCAACGACGAGATCGCCGGCATCGGCCCCCAGCTCCGGGATCAGCTCGGTGCCGGGCTGCCCGCTATCAAGCCGATCGCCGTTGAGCTTCTGGGAGGCGCCCAGGATCCGGGCGTTGGTCGCGGACCCCTTGCGGTCAGGGCGGAACTCCGCCGTGCAGTGCACGACGGTGGCGCCGGCGGTGCGGGCCGAGGCACAGATACGACCGGCGTTGGCCGGCATCGAAACGAGTGCGGCGGCATCTCGGAGGTGCGGAAGGGCTGCGAGGTCACCGACCACACCCCGCTGCAGCTCCATGGTGAGCACCGCCGTCGACGTGGGGTCGAGGAGCGAACCGAGATCCATCGCGGAAGTTTCGCACACAACGACCGCACCATCTGACCCGCGGCCGATGGGAACGTGAGTCCTTTGGCGCCAGCAACGAGCGGGAGTTCCGCCGGGTCAGATGTCGGCCCGGTCAGCCGGTGNCTTGTCGAGTTCGAACGCTGCGTGCAACACGGTGACGGCCTGCTCGGCCTGATCCTCTCGAACGACACACGAGATACGAATCGCCGAGGTGGAGATCATCTCGATATTGATGCCGCTGNTCGACAAGGTCTCGAACATCGTGGCAGCCACGCCAGGATTGGTTTGCATGCCGGCGCCGGTGAGGCTCACTCGCCCGATCCCGGTATCGGTCACGACGCCCTTCGCGCCGATCTCGGCCACCAGCGCGTCGACGGTCGCGGTCGCAGCCGACACCTGCTCGTGCGGCAAGGTGAAGCTGATGTCGGTCGCGCCGGCATCGGAGACGTTCTGCACGATCATGTCGACGTTGACATCGGCGTCGGCCAACGAGCGGAACAGCTTGGCGGCTACACCCGGCTGATCCGGCACACCCGAGACCGTCATCTTGGCCTCGGAGGTGTCGTGGGTAATGGCGGAGATGATGGCGTTTTCCATGGAAGGCTCCTCGGACACCCAGGTACCGGGCACCCAACTGAAGGCGCTGCGGACGTGGAGTTTCACGCCGTAGCTTCGGGCGAGCTCGACCGACCGCATGGCCGGCTTCGGACAGCCGGTGGCGGTCATCTCGAGCAGTTCGTCGAACGAGATGTGATCCATCTTGCGGGCTTCGGGGACCAGCCGCGGATCAGTGGTGAAGACACCAGGGACATCGGTGTAGAGCTCGCAGGCGTCGGCATTGAGCGCATGGGCGAGGGCGACAGCCGTGGTGTCGGAGCCGCCCCGACCGAAGAAGGTGACATCGTGATCGGTCGACACGCCCTGACTGCCTCCGACGACCGGAACCTTGCCGGCGGCCACGGCGTCGGCGATGCGCCGAGGGTTGACCTCAAGAATCTTGGCGTTGCGATGCGTGGTATCGGTCAAGAACCCGGCCTGGCTGCCGGTGAACGACTCACTCTCAATACCCAGGTCGGTGAGCGCCATCGCCACGAGCGCGCAGGCTTTGCGCTCACCACCGGTGATGAGCATGTCCATTTCACGACCGGGCTTCGACGTGCTCACGTCGTCGGCGAGGCGAAGGAGTTCGTCGGTCTCCTTGCCCATGGCCGACACGACCAGCACGACCTGATCGCCGCGCTTCACACAACGGGCGGCGTGGTCGGCGACTTCGCGGATTCGGTCTGGGGTGCCGACGGAGGTCCCGCCGAACTTCTGCACATAGAGCGCCACGGCCACACAGGCTATCGGCGGTGCCCGCGCAGGCGACCTGCGACGACGCAGACGCGCGCCATCACTGGTCGGCGATGGCGCGGCTCTCACGAGCGGCCGCGGCGAAAATCCCCTTGCTCATGAGGCTGAACTCCTCGTTGCGCCGCTGCTGGTAGATCTCGGCACGAGCGCCGTGCGCGGTGGTCGACTCCGGGTCGGCCTGAACGGCAAGCTCCACCACCTGACAGGCAAGCCGGAGGTCGCCGGTGGCGGCAAGCTCTGTCGCTCGGGCCGTGAGGGCGTCGGCACCGCCCGCCAACGCAGCCATCTCCGCGGCGAACACGGATTCTGGAACCGGCTTGAGGTGGGCCGGGTTCTTGTCCCACCAGCCGCCGTAGAGCCGCCACAGATTGCGGACGACGAACTCGGGCTCGTCGTACACCGGCTGCATCCACGGCTTCACGAGCAGGTCATCGGGCACGGTGACCTGGTGGATGATCGCGTCGAGCGATTCGCCTGCGTTCATCATCGCAAGTGTCTCCTCGGTGAGGAGCTCGAGCGCACTGGCGAGATCGCCGAGCACGGTCGCGACCCGGTCAGCGCCGCGAACGACGAGTCCGTGCGCTGGGAGNAGCCACTCGGCCTCGTAGGTCATCATCTTCCGCAGCGCCTGGGCCCACTCCAACGGGTAGCGCTGGACCTTCTGCGGGTTGCCGCAGTTGGGGAACACCCAGGTGACGAGATCACCGACACACAGCGCCCGGTGGTCGGGCACCCAGGTCCAGAGGTGATCGTCGGTCTCGCCCTTCGCATGGCGCATCTCGAACTCACGACCGCCGATGCTGAGCGTGTGGTTCGACCCGACCTCGAGATCAGGCCACAACACGTCGTCGGGCAAGAACCGCGGCACATCGCCAAGCGCCATGTCCTTCACCCCGCCGACACCGCCGAACTGCCGCATGTTGATGTCGGTGTTGTAGCCGTTCGTGAGTTCGTAGCGACGGAACCGATCGGCGACACAGTGATGCCCGACAACCCGGATCGGCTCATGGCCGCGATCGGCTGCATCGGCCGCCATCGCCCCGCTGCCGCCGACATGGTCGACGTGGCCGTGCGTGTAGATCAAGGTGTGGATGGGATCGTNGGTCCAGCCTCGCAACGCCTCCATCGTGCGGCCGGCGGTGATCTGGCCGGAGGAGTCGAAACACACCAAGCCCTCATCGGTGCGGAACGAGACGATGTTGCTGAACGACTCGACGATCGAAAGATCGTCGTCGAGAACGCTCAGGGTCTGCGTCACGCGGTTGACCTGCTCATCGTGGACACCGGCGTCGATCACGCGACTCGACAGCTCGACGGGATCTTCAGTGACGATGGGGAGCTTCTTCTGGAGCTTGCCGATCATGCGGCGACGGTAGCCGTCGTCGGTCGGATCGAGAATCACCGCCGAACGAAAAGCTCCAGGCTCCGCTCGCCGTCAGCCCGCGGTTCACCCGCCCAGACTCGGTCGATGCCCTCGAGTTCGACGACGGCTTCGGTCCCGACCCAGTCGAACAGCATCACGAGGTACTGATCGTCAACATAGAGNCCCGAGCGGCTCGCCTGGTCGAGCGAACGGACGAAGGGCAGCATCGCCCGGAGCCGCATACCCGGATCGCCGAACGCCACGAGACGGCTGCCGAGATCGAGNGTGCGTCCACTCGGGGCGTAAGCGACCCGTTGCCACGACGGCTTNTCACCACGACGGCGCAGGCCGGCCTCGCGGATCCGGCGGACGAGTTCTCGACTGTCGACCGCTTCCGCACCGAGTGCGACCGCGCGATGCCGATCGACCTCTTCGACGTCGTAGTGGTCGCCCTGAAAGCCGAGCCGACGCTTGCCAATGCGTTGCGCGAACTCGTGGAGTTCGTCGAACGACTCGTCGCTCACGAGATGGGCCCAACGAGCGCCCTGCCACTTCCACACGGCCGCATCGACGAGCACGGTCATGGCCGCACGGTATCGGCGCATGCCCCGACGGGCGTCTTCGTGCGAGACTGCCACCCGTGTCCGACCCGACCGACGAGGTCCTCCTCCGCATCCCCGCCCGCCCGGAATACGGGCGCATCGTGCGGGTCGGTGGCGCCGCGCTCGGGATGCGGCAAGGGCTCTCGTTCGCCGAAATCGACGAACTGCGACTCGCCGTCGACGAAGCGGTGATCCTGCTGCTCGATGGCTCCNACGCCGACGGCGATACCGAGCTCGTCGCGACCTTCCGGTTCGACGACGGCCACCTCGAGGTCGAGATCGCAGCCGACCGAACCGAGGCGTTGCGCGGCGACGCGCTCGCCCGCTTCGACGAGGTGTGTTCGCCGCTGATCGACGCCTACGACCTCGACCCCGATCGAGGCTGGCTACGGCTGCGGAAGGCGCCGGCGCCGGTCGACTGACTCAGCGACCGCTCGACCCGAAGCCCTTGTCGCCCCGCTCGCTGTCGTCGAGCGTGTCGACCTCGACGAACGTGACGTGCTCGACCGCCTGCACGACGAGCTGGGCGATGCGCTCACCACGGGTGACCTCGAACGGTTCGGTCGGGTCGTGGTTGATCAGGCACACCTTCAGCTCACCCCGGTAACCGGAGTCGATCAGGCCCGGGGTGTTCAAGACGGTNACCCCGTGCTTGAACGCAAGACCGCTCCGCGGCTGGACCAGGCCTGCGTAGCCCTCCGGAAGCGCGATCGCGATGCCGGTGGCGACGAGGGCCCGACCGCCGGCGGGAGCAAGGGTGACGTCCTCTCGGGCGACCAGGTCGATACCGGCGTCACCCGCTCGGGCGTAGGCCGGGAGCGGCAGGTCGGGATCGAGGCGGAGGACAGGGAGATCAAGCACGGTGCGAAGCTAGCGGACGCAGCCGTCTACCCTGACACGATGCTCGCCTGGATGGACTTGGAGATGACGGGACTCGAACCCGACCGGCACGTGATCGTCGAGATCGCCACGCTGCTCACCGACGACGATCTCGAGTTGATCGCCGAGGGACCCGACCTGATCGTCCACGCCACGCCAGAGCAGTTGGCGGAGATGGACGACTTCGTCACCAACATGCACACCCGCAGTGGCCTGCTCGACCAGATCACCGCATCGACGATCAGNCTCGAGGAGGCCGGTGCGCAGACGCTCGCCTTCCTGCAGGAGCACATCCCCGAGGCCCGAACCGTGCCGCTGTGCGGCAACTCGATCGGTACCGATCGTCGCTTCCTCGCCGCCCATCTGCCCGAGGTCGAGGAGTTCCTCCACTACCGCTCGATCGACGTCTCCACGCTGAAGGAACTCGCTCGCCGTTGGAACCCTGACGCCCTCAAGACGGCGCCGAAAAAAGCTGGCGGCCACCGCGCTCTCGATGACATCCGCGAGAGCCTCGACGAGCTGCGCCACTACCGGCAGGCGCTTTTCGTTTCCCGCGACACTTCCTCCTAGCCTGCAGAGCGTGAGCTCCCCCACCTACACGAAGCAGGAACAAGAGCCCGCGTCCGAGGAGGTCACGGAGGTCGCGGATGGCGTCCTGCGGATGCAGCTGCCGATCTCGTTGCCCGGCCTCGGTCACGTCAACTGCTACGCCCTCGTCGACGGTGACGGTGTCGCCCTCGTCGACCCCGGACTCCCCGGCCCCGAGTCGTGGAACGCGCTCATGGCCCGGCTGAAGCAGGCCGAGATTCCGGTCGAGCGAGTGCACACGGTCGTCGTCACCCACTCCCACCCCGACCACTTCGGTGGCAGCGCCCAACTGCGAGAAGTCGCCGGCGCCGACGTCTTGACCCACGAAGCGTTCACCTCGTTCACCGCCGAAGCCAACGACGATCTGGAGCCATTGATCGCGGACATGACCGAAGCGGAGATCGTCGACCTCTGGAANGAACGCTTCANNCAATTCGGCGAAACGCCGTGGGGCACCCGCCGAGAGCCGCCACCCGATCACGCGATCATCCGGATGATCCAGGCCGACGCAGGTGGACAGCGGTTCCTGTCGCCGGAGGCCACGATCCGGGTCGCCGACGGCGATCCGTTGCACTTCGCCGGCCGTGAGTGGTTTGCCATGCACACCCCCGGTCACACCATCGACCACCTCTGTCTGTGGGACCCGACCAANGGTGTGCTGCTGTCGGGCGACCATGTCCTGCCGACGATCACTCCCCACATCGCCGGCTCGACCGCCGTCGACGACCCGCTGGCGACCTTCTTTGCTTCGCTCGACCGGGTTGCGGCGCTCGAGGGTCTCACCACCGTGCTGCCGGCTCATGGTCATCCCTTCGAGGACTGCCAGGGCCGCTGCGGCTTCATCAAGGAGCACCACCACGATCGCCTGCAGCTGCTGCGCGATGCAGCGGGGGGCACCGGCGATGCACCGGTGACCGAGTGGATGAAGGTGCTGTTCCGCGAACGCTCGTGGGGCGACATGGCGGCGAGCGAGACGTTCGCTCACCTGGAGCACCTCCGGTTGGCCGGAGAGGCAGTCACCCACCGAGACGACGACGGCCTGCTCTACTTCGAACTCTCCGACGCTGGCTGATCAGCGACTCACAACAGCCGCACCTCAGCCGCACTCCCCGTGCCCTCCTCGGTGGTGAGCCAGGTGCGGAACCCGCTGGCATCGCCCGTCCAGCGGATGGTGGCCGAACCCGGCGGGGTCTCGCCCCCGTGCTCAAGCTGCGCCCGGACCCCTTCGAGCTCCATGCCGGTGCGATGGGCAACCTCCTCGACCGGCGCCCACTGGGCCGCATTGTTGACATGGCCGAGCACGTCGAGATCGACGAACCGGATCGGCCACGCAAGTTCGGACGCATGGTCGGGGGCCTGGTTCGGGAGTTGGAGACGGGCCGACACCTTGCGCTCCGTGGCCGAACCGTAGATGTCGAAGAAATCATCGTTGAGCTTGCGGGGCGCACCCGTCTCGCCATCGACATAGATCCAGATCGTCACCGCCTCGACATGAGCACCCTCGTCGCCCCGGATCTCGGTGCGACGTTCGGCCCACCGTCCTCCATGGCCGCTGCACCAGGTTGCCAACGTGATCTGTTCCTGGAAGACCGGTGCCCGGTGGACGTCGAGCATCGTNCGGCGAACCACCCACGTCATCGGATCGGTCAGCCCGGAGTCGGTGGAATCGTCCCGAGCGACATCCTGCAGGTGGCGCACGGTGGCGTCGAGGCGGCAGCGGCCGGTCGGATCGACCTCGGCGAGTCGAATCCGACGGGTGTTCTCGAAAATCCGTCCTGTGGCCGGTTTCGGCGTGATTTCAGCGGCTCCCGGCTTCGGCACGGGGTGGACCGTAGCAATTTCGGGAGATTCCGGTCGTAATTCGGTTGACGATTCGCAAGCGGTCCGCCATCGTTGACGTCGCCGGAACGTCCGGTCGTGCATGGCCTCGCCCAAGGAGCCGTCCCGATGAACCAGATCACGTGCCACGAGCATCACGTCGCCACCATGGCCGACGCATGCGCGCGCGTGACCGCGCGTTCGTACGGCGGCGCCTGGCTCGGTTCCTTCCTCTTCGTGACGAAGCCGTATGCCGACCAGCGGCCCACCGGAGCACCCCCTGGCTGATCCCAGCCACCCACAACAGGGGAAACGCACCGAGGCCGCCAGCAACCTGGCGGTCTTTCTGCTTTTCGTCCCCGTTCCGCCGACCAACCCACCACCACCCAACGAACACCATCCACGTCAAGAGAGGAGACGAGGTCATGCAAACCCTCGTCGACACCAACATTCACACCACCATCAGCGTCGGGGACCTCCCCTGGGAGGACATCGCGGCGTGCCGTGCCGTGCCGAACGCTGCGGATCTCTTCTTCAGCGAGGACATCGGCGATATCGCCGCAGCCAAACGCGTGTGCGCCGACTGTTCGGTGTTGGCCGAGTGCCTCGAAGGGGCGCTCGACCGACGCGAGTTGTTCGGCGTGTGGGGTGGGCAACTCTTCATCAACGGCAAGATGCTGACGGTGAAGCGCCGACGGGGTCGACCCCCGAAGGTCGCCCGTCCGGAGGACCAGATACCGGTCGTGCCGATTCCGGTGCATCTGCAGGCCACCGCCCAGAAGCGGTCCGCCTGAGTCCCTCCCAAACCCGGTGGCGGGGTCGTCCCCCGGACCCCGCCACCCCACGATCCCCCCACCGCCCGCCCCGGCGTCCCCCACGGCCCGGGTGACGTCGATCGAGCTCCGGCCGTAGCCGGGACGGGCGGTGGGTCCGGGAACGAAGATGGCGACACTCGGCAGCCGATGCCGGGTGTCGCCATCTCGTCGTTTTTGCCGTGCTGGCGGCACGCTCCCCCTCGACGCCCTCGCTCATGGTGACGCCCGCTAGCGTTTTCCGCGGAGCCTGCCGTGTCTGATTCCCCCGCCTTTCGTCCGATCCGTCGCCACGTCATCCTTGGCGTCGTCGGCTTGACGGCACTCTTGGGTGCCTGTGGCGATGACGACGACGTCGCCCGGCTCACCAACGACCCCATACCGCTCGAAGACCTCCAAAACACCGACGCGATCGGATCCGGCGTCAACATCGACTTCACAACCTTCGACGGATCCACGTCGAACTTCGCCACCTACGCCGGCACGCCACTGGTCGTGAATTTCTTCTCTCGCACCTGCGCGCCATGCGTGACCGAAATGCCAGAGTTTGAGGCGGTCTTCCAGGCATTCGACGGCGCCGTCGCCTTTGTCGGGATCTCCACCGACGCCCGGTTCGACGACGCCGAACTGATCGTCGAGCAAACCGGCGTCACCTACGACCTCGGCTGGGATCCGAACGCCGACGTGTTCGAACGGTTCGGCGGGTTCGCCATGCCGACCACCGTGTTCGTCGACGCCGCTGGCGTGGTTCGTGAAACCTGGTCGGGTGTGCTCACCGCCACCGAGCTGACCGCCAAGATCGAGGACCTCGCCTNATGAGCATCGAAGCGCTGGCATTCCCGTTCAGTGTCGGCATGTTGGCGGCGTTCAACCCTTGCGGATTCGCCATGTTGCCGACCTACATCGGCTACTTCATCGGCACCGGCGACACCGAACAGCCCACCCGGGTGCGAGCGATCACCCGCGGCCTGTGGGTCGGCTCGATACTGACACTGGGCTTCGTTGCGGTATTCGGTGGGCTCGGAATTCTGATCTCGTTGTTCCTGAGCCAGGGCACGGTGGTCGAGTACCTCGGCTATGTCACGGTCGCGCTCGGTGTTGCACTCATCTCGATGGGGATCGCCATGTTCACCGGCAGGCAGGTCATGGTGAACATCCCGAAGTTGAACAAGGGCACCGATAGTCGCGAGAGCAGTTCGATGTTCCTCTTCGGGGTCTCGTATGCCGTCGTCTCGCTGAGCTGCACGATCGGCTTGTTCGTCTCGGCCGTGTCGAACGCCTTCACGACCGACGGCTTCGTTCAGGGAGTCGGAAGCTTCCTCGCCTACAGCCTCGGTATGGGCACCATCATTCTCTTCCTCACCGTGAGCCTCGCCCGGGCGAAGAACAACGTCGCCACCAACATGCGGCGGCTCCTGCCGNTCATGGGCACNGTCTCCGGCAGCGTTCTCGTCATCGCCGGCATCTACCTGATCGACTACGGCGTCTGGGAGATCCGAATCCAAGATGATCTCGGCGCGCCGAATCTGCTGGTCGACCAGTTCGAGACCTTCCAGGCCGCGGTTTCCAACTGGATCGTCGACGCCACGCCGGAACGCATTGGCGTAGTCACCGTCGTGCTGATCGCCGGGCTCTACCTCCTGGCCTGGTTCGAGGACAACCCTGGTGACCGACTTCGCCAGGGGTCGCTCGCCGTCGTGTGGGCGGCGGTCGTGCTCTTCCTCGAGGCCTTCAACGGCTTCGACTTCCTGATCGCCCCGATCGGACGCTTCGTGGCGAACTGGCCGTTCCGCATCGGCAACTGGTTCACCGATCCGCTCCGCGGCGGCGTCCCTCTCGAGGTGTTTTTCGTGGCCGTGGTCGCCCTGTGGGCATACCGCAAAGCCGACAACTACCGTCGCTCCCGTGCTGCGGTCACTGCTGGAGCGTCCTGAGGTCACCGAGATCTGCGAGCTGCGGGGCTCGTTTGGTCTCATGGCGTTCCACGGCGGAAACCTCGAACGCACCACCGACATCATCGCGGCCGAGGTCGCCGAGCGAACCGGATCGTCCTACTACGGCGTGATCCAGGCGGCTCCGTTCCGACAGCACATTCCCAGCACCAAGTTCGACCCGACCGAGAGCGATGCGCTCGCCGCGTTCGTTGGACACGTCGACACGGTCATCGCCGTGCACGGCTACGGCCGCGACGACCACTTCTGGGACGTGCTGCTCGGCGGGCGCAACCGAGAACTCGCGACACATCTGGCCGGTCACCTTCGCGCCGATCTCGACGAGCGGTTCGGCGTGCTCGACGTCGTCGATGAGATCCCCGGTGGCCTTCGGGGTCAGCACGCACGCAATCCGGTGAACCTTCCGATCAACGCTGGCGTGCAGATGGAACTGCCCCCGACCATTCGGTGGAACAAGGAAGCGATGAACTGGAGCGACCACGAGGGCACGCCTCGTGCGCCCCAGGTCGACGCGTTGATCGAGACGTTGGTCGTCGCCGTCGAAACCTGGCAGGACTGATCAGGGCGACTGGCGCTCGATCACCCAGTCGTCACCCTCGAGTCGGTAGCGAATGCGGTCGTGAAGGCGGCTCGGGCGTCCCTGCCAGAACTCGATCTGGTGAGGACGGACGAGATACCCGCCCCAGTGCGGTGGACGCGGAACCTCGTCGGGGAATCGTGCCGAGAACTCGCGCACCGCAGCGTCGAGCGTCTCTCGGGACGAGATCACCGACGACTGCTCGCTCGCCCAGGCGCCGAGCTGGCTGCCGCGTGGGCGGCCCGCAAAGTACGCGTCCGAGTCGGCCTTGGGGACGTGTTCGGCCGAGCCGACGATGTGGACCTGACGTTCGAGGTCGTGCCAGACGAAGCTCATCGCCGCACGGTTGGTCGCCTCGAGGGCCTTGCCCTTCGTGGAGGTCCGATTCGTGTAGAAGACGAAGCCTCGCTCGTCGATACCGCGCAGGAGCACGGCGCGGCTCGACGGCCAGCCGGAAGCGTCGACCGTGCTCACGACCACGACCCCGGGATCACGGGGACCGGTGGCCGCCCACTCGTCGAACCAGGTCCGGAACTGCACGATCGGGTCCGGATCGACATCGGCAATGTCGAGGCCAGCTTGTTCGTACTGGTGACGGATCGACTCCAGGTTCATGGCCAGACTCTACGGTGCAGTCATGGATCGAGTCGTACCCGCCGTCCTCGCCGGCGGTGCCACCGGTGCCGCCAGCCGGTGGGCGATCGGTGAGTTCGGCTGGTCGTCCGCGACGACCCTGCTGGTGGTCAACACCATCGGCTGTTTCGTGCTGGGAATTGTCATTGCGGCCCTTCCCGAGCGCGAGCATCCGATCCGCTTGGCCTTGGGGGTCGGTGTGTGCGGTGGCCTCACGACCTTCTCGGGACTCGCCGTCGACCTCGCCATGCGACTCGATGCAGGCGATGTCGGCGAGGCAGCGGCGATAGGGGTGCTCAGTCTCGGGCTCGGCCTGATCGCGTTCCTTGGTGGGCGGGCGGTGTCGGCGTGATCGCCGTGCTGTTCGTCGTCACCGCCGCAGCCGGCACGCTGCTTCGCTGGCAGGCGTCGATGTCCGTACCCATCCGGGCGATCGCGACGTTTGCCGTGAACATCGGCGGCGCGTTCGCGCTGGGACTGCTCTCCACCGCAAGCGCCGACTCACAGCTCATCGGTGGCGTGGCGGGCATCGGGGCGCTCACAACCTTTTCGACGTTCGTGGCCGAACTCTTTGAGATCCACCAGATCGATCGGGGTTGGGCGTGGCGCTACGGGGCCGCGACCTTCGTGTTCGGCGTGGCCGCAGCCTGGATCGGGTTGACGTTGGCCTAGCGGTTGGCCATCGCCAACATCGCCTCGAGCGACGCTGCACCGACGTTGGCACCACAGCTGACGGCGACAACCCGAGTGCCGGGGTTCGTGTCGGCGAAGCGCGTGGCTCCCGCAAGCGCCACACCGGCAGCCCCCTCGACCAAATGGTGATGATCGTCGACCATCGAAGCGACCGCTCGAGCGATCTCGAGTTCGCTGATGTCGACCCACCTGTCGACGAGCGCGCGACAGATGTCGAACGTGATCGTGTCGTCCTCGAGCCCGCCGGCCGTGCCATCGGAGAACGTCGGCTCGAAGTGCGGGGTGATGATCTCGCCGGCATCGATCGACGCAGCCATCGCCCGATCGTTCGCCGCTGACGCACCAATGACGAGGGTTGCGGGCGACGACGCCTTGATCCATGTCGCGATACCGGAGATGAGTCCGCCGCCGCCGACCGACACCACCACGGCATCGGGGGCCGCGCCGTCCTCGAAAATTTCCTTCCCGATCGTTCCCTGCCCGGCAATGATGCGCGGGTCGTTGTACGGGGAGACGTAGGTGATGCCTCGCTCCTCGGCAGCCCGTCGCGCCGCCATCTCGGCACGGCTGGTATCGGTGCCCTCCACGAGCACGATCTCCGCGCCGAGGCGGCGGATCTGCGCAATCTTCGACGGGGCGGCGGCCTCCGGAAGGTAGATCGTGCACGCAAAGCCCCGGCTGGCCGCTGCGGTAGCGACACCGATGCCGTGGTTGCCTGACGACGCGGTGATCACCCCTTCGGCCGCAAGGTCGGGGGACAGCGAGTGCACCACATTGGCCGAACCTCGAACCTTGAAACTGCCCGTTCGCTGCAGGTGCTCGCACTTGATGGCGATGTCGGCCCCGTGCCGCTCCGACAGCGGGTCCGAGATCAGCAGTGGGGTGCGCAGGACGTGCGGCTCGATGCGGTTCGCCGCCTCGTCGATGGTCGTGGGATCGATCACGATGGCCCTCCGGTCATCACGAGTTGGGCCATGGCGGCGTCCTGGATGCCGAGACCACAGTGGTCAGAGACGCTGATCTGTTCGTCCGAGGTGCGGCCCGGCGAACGGCCGGTCAAAACATCGCCGAGGTCGACCGCCCGTTCGGCAGCCTCGGCGAGATGGGCGAGTTCGCCGACACGGCCGGCGATCGACACATCGTCGGCGACGAGCAGGTCGGCACCGAGAAGCACATCATCGGCCAGCTCCCGTTTGCCGAGGAGGTCGGATCCCATGGCGATGACGTGGGTGCCGGGCGAGAGCATCTCGAACGTGACCAGCGGTTCACGACTCGGTGTGCAGCAGATCACGATGTCCGTGCCGCGCACGGCCTCGACGACCGTGTCGGCGGCGACGGCGTCATGCTCCGCGGCGAACCTCTCTCGGGTCTCCGGACTGCGGCTCCAGACGGTGACCGACTCAATGCCAAGGGCCTCGCGCAGCGCGGCAACCTGGAACGCAGCCTGAAAGCCGCCGCCGAGAATCGTCAACGTGCGGGAGTCGGGCCGAGCGAGTGCCCGAGCACTCACCGCAGAAGCTGCAGCGGTTCGGATCTCCGTGAGCCAGCCACCATCGTCGAGAATCGCAGCCGGCGCACCGGTGGCGGCGTCGAGAACCGCCGTGAAGCCGGAGTTGCCGCCTTCAGGGAACGCACCTGCGGCGGCTTTGAAGGCGAGATACGGTCCGCCGAGATGGGCTCCCTTCACGTGGAGTTCGCCTCCGTTGGCGAGATGCATGGCGAACTCGTCGGGTGCCACGACATCACCGTCGGCCAGGGCGCAGAACGCATCGTGCACAGCTCCTCGCGCAGCAGCGAGGCTCACTCGGGAGCGAACGGTGTCGGCATCGAGGACCTTCATCAGCCCAGTATGTCGCTCACGCCCGCTGCACCGCAGCCCAGAGACCCGAGCCGGCGCGACCGGCTGTCGCGGTCCACGAACCCGGTAGTGCATCGACAACCGCTTCTGGACTCAGGTGGATCGGGGTCTCGTGCCCGAGTGTGTTGATCCACAGCAGGCCACCACCCGGGCGCACGACCCGATCGACCTCCGCCGGGAAGAGCAACATGTTCACCAGGACAAGGAGATCGGCTGCATCGTCGGGAAAGGGCAGCATCGAGGCGTCGGCCTGCACCTTCGGAACGAGGTCGGGCTGATGGCGCAGCATCTCCATCGACAGATCGAGAGCGATGACGTCGTCGAAGCGCTCGATGAGATGCCCGGTGCCGAGGCCGGTACCCGAGCCGAGCTCGATCACCGTGTCGCCTGCGAGCCCGCCACGATCGAGCGCGTCGAGGATCGAGGCCTCACACTCCGGAGTGGCGCGACTCGACCAGTCGGCGGCCATACCGTCGAAGAGTTCTCGAACCTTCTCGCGACGCGAGGAATCCCACGCCGCGTCGAAGGCNACCGTCTCGGTCACCTTGCGCATCGGCGACGCCGAACCGAAGACGGGGAGGTCGGTGACCGTGCCCTCCGCATCGGGGAGCCAGGTCACCGCTCCCCGCATCAGGCCGGAACCGGAATCTCGGTGACGCCACCCATGTACGGCTGCAGTGCCTCGGGGATCTTCACCGAGCCATCGGGTTGCCGGTAGGTCTCGACGATGCCGGCCCAGACCCGCGGCACGGCGAGGCCCGACCCGTTCAGCGAGTGCACGAACTGGGTGCCCTTCTCGCCCTCAGGCCGGTACCGGATGTTGGCCCGCCGGGCCTGGTAGTCGGTGCACCAGCTGACGGAGCTGACCTCGAGCCAACGGTCGGCGCCCGGCGCGAACACCTCGATGTCGTAGGTACGAGCACCGGCGCCGCTGATGTCGCCGCACGCAAGGTCGAGCACGCGATGGGCGACACCAAGATCGCGGATCGCGTTCTCGGCCCGCTCGAGGATCTCCATGTGCATCGCCTGGGCCTGGTCGGGCGTGCAGAACGCGTAGAGCTCAACCTTGTCGAACTCGTGGACGCGCAGCAGGCCACGGGTGTCGCGCCCGGCCGACCCGGCCTCTCGGCGATAGCAACTGGTGTGGGCCATGAGTCGCATGGGCAACTCAGACTCGTCGAGTACCTCGCCGGCGACCATCGACGTGAGCGGCACCTCGGCCGTGGGGATCGCCCAGAGGTCATCGCGTTCGAGGTGGTACGCGTCGTCGCTGAACTTCGGAAGGTGGCCGGTGCCGATCATCGTGTCGGTCTTCACGACCGTCGGCGGACGGATCTGCTCGAAGGCATCGCGATTGCGATCGAGGCCGTAGTTGATGAGCGCGCTCAAGAGATGAGCACCGGCGCCTCGGTACATGGCGAACATCGAGCCGGACATCTTCACGGCGCGGTCGACATCGAGGATGCCGAGCTGTTCGCCGACCTCCCAATGGGGGACCTTCTGATGTTCGGCGTAGCCACCAGGGTCGTGGTCTTCGACGCGCACGACGATGTTGTCGTCTTCAGTGAGGCCGTCGGGCGCATCTGGGGCCGGCATGTTCGCAATGTGGAGCAGCTGCTGGCGAAGCGCAGCCTGGAGTTCGTCGGCCTCGGCGGCGAGCGACTTCTCTCGCTCCCCGAGCGCCTTGCTCTCGTCTTGCAGCGCGCTCGCCTCATCGCCCTTGCCGTCGCGATGCAGCGCCCCGATCTCTTTCGACAGGGCATTGACCCGGCTTCGGATGTCATCGCGTTCGGTACCGACCGCCCGGACACTGGCATCGAGTTCGACCGCGCGATCGATCCCCGAGGTGTCGTCGCCTCGGCGAGCGATCGCCGCTTTCACGGCGTCCGGGTCGGTGCGCAGCAGCTTGATGTCGAGCATGGTCAGACGGTATCGCCCGCAGGACCCGGCGGCGCTCGTTTCACCGGGGTCCAGGCCCGCCAAGCCAACTCGGCGTCTGCCTGCGAATCAACATCGACAAGAATTTCGTAATGACTCGCGGCAAGGGTTGCGCAGCCCAACCACTTCGGAGGAACACCATGCTCATCACACAGATCACCACGTGGGAGGAACCCCGGCAGCCATCGAGGCGGTCGTGGCCGGATCTCGGGAGGCGGCTCCGATCCATGAGGGACTTGGAGCGAAAAATCCACGTCTCATGCGCTCGGTCTCGGGCGGCGACGTCCACCAGGTCGACTACATGATCGACTTCGACTCGTTCGGAGCCCAGGGCAAGTTCTCCGACGCCATCGTCGATGGCGAGTGGTGGACGGGCATGATGCAGGCCGTCGCAGCCGCCTACCCCGATCTCCGCAACAGTGGGACGCGCCTGACGTACAACGCCATCTGAGCGGCGGGCTGGTTCCTAGCGAGGCTCGACGGGCGGCTCACCGGCGTCGGCGAACCGCTGCTCGACGTCGTCAAACGTGAGCCGCCGGTTGTGGCGGTCGCGCCGGGCCTGCTCTTCGGCTCGTGCGTTGTTCGCGGCGAGACGGAAGAAGCGGACGGCGATGATCGTCCAGAGGTAGAAACCACCGATGACCTTCATGACCGCACCGGCGGCCTGCTGGTCTTCAACCGGCGAGATGCCCCACAGTGCATCGTCGGTCTCGTAGGCCTCGTAGACGACGCCCTCGGCGAAGGTCAGCCAACCGGCCGGCACCGTGGGAACGATCGACATGAGGAAGAGGTAGAGCATCTTCCCGGGCTCACCCATCTGGAGTTCCTTGAGCGGGCCGACGACCGGGAACCACATGAGCAGCGCCGACGCGAACACCAGCAGGTGGATCGTGTAATGGAACGGGCCGTTGTCCGACGACAGATTCACCACAGCGCCCCAGTGGGTGAGGATCTGCAGTGCGTTGAAGATGGTGCCCGCCACGATCGGCTTGGTGAGCACCCGCAGAATTCGCTGGGGCGTGCCGTCGTCAAGAATGACGAGGCGGGCCAGCCACGCCGGCATCGCCAACAGGAGCAACGGCGGAATGATGAAGCTGATCAGCAGGTGCTGCAGCATGTGAACGAAGTACAGGTGCTCCTCGGCGATGTCGTGCATCGGCCAGTCGGCGGCGAGCCACAACATGGCCACACCGACGATGAAGAACCGCTTCTGGTTGACCGTGGTGACCGGCTCCCCTGCCGGCACCGCGAGTGGTCCGATGTTTCGAACCGAATAGACCCCCAAGCCGATGATCGCAGCCACCAGCAACCACACTTCCGGGTGGAACTCGAAGTCCCACGCGCTCGCAGCGAGTAGGGAGGTCATGGCGCTACCCGAACACGTTGAACGCCAAGAGGGTCACGATGTACACCGCCGTGGCAAGAAGCACCCCGGCGAAGAAGGACTGCTGCAGAACCGGCTTGTCCTGCTTGAGGTGCATGAACACCCGGGCGACCAGCCAGCCCTTGAAGATCATCATCGTGAACAACGACGTGAGCAGGATCCAGCGAGTCTCGAAGAAGGTGAAGACCGACTCGAAGTAGGTCGCAACCTCGGCCGCAGTGACCACGGCAAGGATGATGGCGACCTTGATGTACTCCCAGTCGGAGGGATGGTGATCGTCGTGGGCCTCGTCGGGGGTCTCGACGGCCGCTTCGGTGGTTTCACTCATGTCGCTCACTCCGGCGGGATCAGGTAGATGACGGTGAAGATGAAGATCCACACGAGATCGACAAAGTGCCAGTAGAGGCCGACGATCTCGACGGTCTCGCTGTTCTTGCCGGTCAGCTTGCCCTGGTTGGCAGCGACCCACAGCGACATCAGCATGATGATGCCGATGCTCACGTGGGCCCCGTGGAATCCGGTGAGGGTGTAAAAGGCTGACGCCGCCGGGTTGGTGGTGTAGCCGAGGCCCTCCTCGTAGAAGGCGGTGAACTCGTAAGCCTGACCGCCCATGAAGACGGCACCGAGCATGGCGGTGACGAGGAGCCACGCCTTACCACGGTCGAGGTCGTTGCGACCNAACGCCGAGAGGGCNAGCACCATCGTGAGCGAGCTCATGAGGAGCACGAACGACGAGACCGACGTGAACGGGATATCGAACAGATCCGTCGGCAGGACCTCACCATTGCCCCGCGTCTTGTAGATCAGGTACGTCGAGATGAGCGCACCGAACAGCAGACACTCCGTCGACAAGAACAGCCACATCGCCAACTTGTTGTTGGAGATGCCCGTGTTCGTCGCGTGGGGATCGTGGGCGTCGTGATGGGTATCGGTGGCCGGGGCCGTTGCGGTCGCCATCAGCCCTCTCCCTCCGTGTCGTCGCCGGCGGCGCCGACCGTGGCGAGTTCGCCATCGGGGTCGTCACCGTCGTGGTGGTCGTCGTGGCCGTGGCCGTCGGCGTCCGGATCATCGACCGGCTCCAACACCCAGGCGTAGATGGCGCCGCCGGTGAGCAGGCCGCCCACCACACAGAGCCACAGGTTGAAGATGACGCCGTAGCCGATGAGCGGCAGGCCGATGGCCAGCACGAGTGGCCAGAACGACGGCGACGGGAGGTGCACACCGACGGCGTCGCCCTTCTGCGCTGCGTCCTCTGCAGAGGAGATACGAACGACCGAACCGTCGTCTTCGATGTTGTACTTGCGGAACCACCAGTCGTCCTGCGACTCGACGACCGGGATCTCGTCGAAGTTGTGTTCCGGCGTCGGCGACGGGATCGACCACTCGAGGCTGCGGGCATCCCACGGATCGGGACCGGGGGCCGGCAGGTTCGGNGCTTCCTTCTTGGACTTGTAGACGTTCCAGAGGAAGTACAGCACCGACGCACCGAGAATGTAGGAGCCGATCGTGGCGACGAGGTTCCAGAACTCGAAGCCGAAGCCCGACGAATAGGTGTTGATGCGGCGGCTCATGCCCTGCAGGCCGAGCACGTGCATCGGGCCGAAGGTCAGGTTGAAGCCGATGAGCATGGTCCAGAAGTGGATCTTGCCGCGGCGCTCGTCGAGGAGATGACCGAACACCTTCGGCCACCAGAAATAGACGCCGGCGAACAGACCGAGGACGCCGCCGCCGAAGATCACATAGTGGAAGTGCGCAACGATGTAGTAGGTGTCGGTCTGCTGGGTGTCGGCCGGGGCGAGTGAGTGGGTGACACCCGACAGGCCGCCGATGGTGAACATCGTGACGGTGCCNACGGCGAACAGCATCGCCGTGGAGAAGTNGAGCTTGCCGCCCCACATCGTGGCGAGCCAGTTCAGGATCTTCACACCGGTCGGCACCGCGATGAACATCGTCGCCATCGAGAAGGCGAAGACCGAGATCGGACCGATGCCGGACACGAACATGTGGTGGGCCCACACGCCCCAGCCCATGAAACCGATCGCAATGCCGGAGAACACCATGAACGAGTACCCGAAAATAGGCTTCCGGCTGAACGCCGGAATCACCTCGGAGATGATGCCGAAACTCGGGAGGATGATGATGTACACCTCGGGGTGACCGAAGATCCAGAAGAGGTGCTGCCACAGCAACGGGTCGGCGCCTGCTTCAGGGTCGAAGAATTGCGAGTCGAACTGGCGGTCGAACAGCAGCAACAGAAGCGCCACGGTGATGACCGGCAGGGCGAAGGCCAGCAAGAACTGCGTGACCAGGAGCATCCAGGTCAACACCGGCATGCGGAACAGGCTCATGCCCGGAGCCCGCATGTTGAGACACGTCACCGCCAGGTTGACAGCGGAGACCAACGAGGCGATACCGGTGATCAACAGGCCGATTGCGTAGAAGTCGACACCGTTGGTCGGCGAGAAGGTGATGCCGCTGTTGGGTGAGTAGCAGAACCAACCGCAGTCGGCGCCGCCGCCGCCGACAATCCACGACGTGTTGAGGAAGATCGCTCCGGAGAGCCAGACCCAGAACGAGAGCGCGTTCAGGCGGGGGAAGGCGACATCGCGGGCGCCGATCTGCAACGGGATCAGATAGTTGGCGAACGCTGCCGCAAACGGCATGACGAACAAGAAGATCATCGTGACGCCGTGCATCGTGAAGATCTGGTTGTAGACATCGGCGCTCAGGAAGCCACTCTCCGGGAAGGCCAGTTGGGTGCGGATGAGCAGCGCTTCAAGGCCACCGAGAAGGAAGAAGAACATCGCGGCAACGCCGTACATGATGCCGATCTTCTTGTGGTCGACCGTGCTGACCCAGTCCTTCCAACTGCCGTTGGCCTGGGGTCGGGTCAGGACGCCGAGCGGCCGCTCCGCGTGCTGCTCACCACTGGTGAGGGCGAGAGGTTCTTCGATGATCGCCATGGCTCACTCCACCTCCGTCGCCGCCAGGATCTCGGCCGACGGCTTCTGGCCGAGGGTCTCGAGATAGGCGACGAGATCGCTAATCGTTCGTTCGGACAGACCCAGATTGGGCATGCCTCGGGGCAATTCACCATCGGGAAGCCCGTTGGCGTAGTTCTCCTTCACGACTTCGGGGGCTCGCAGCCACTGCGAGATGTCGTCGCGGTTCCACTCGCCATCCTCGGTGTAGGTGTTGAGGATGCCGCCGGCGAAGGTCGTGCGGCTGGCGAAGTGGGTGAGGTTCGGCGCGGCCTGCGAGACCACGGCAGCGGCGATGTCCTCATCGCCATTGAAACCCTCGACCAGGTGGCACGACGAGCAGTTGGCGAGGAATGCCGTGGCGCCACGCGAGACGGGATCGTCGGGGTTCTCCGGCGGCGCACTCTGCGGGACCATCTGCTCATCGATCCAGTTCTGGAAGTCGGCGTCGTCCATCGCGATGGTCTGCATCCGCATCTTCGCATGTGACAGGCCACAAAACTCGGTGCACTGACCGAAGTAGACGCCAGGCTCATCGGCGGAGATCTCCCACGGAGCAAAGAAGCCCGGGCGGGCGTCGCGCTTGCCGTTGAGCGCCGGGATCCAGAACGAGTGGATCACGTCACGGGACGTGACGAGCAACTCGACCTCTTGACCGGTCGGGATGACCATTTGCCCAGCGGTGACGATGTCGGCCGGCGGAAGGTTGCGGGGGTCGTCGAGGAAGTCGGCATCGACGTCCTCGGTGAAGTAGTAGCGGAACTCCCACCACCACTGCTGGCCGACCACGACGATCTTCGGCTCCCAACTGGTGGAGTCACCCTCGACCTCAACCTCGTAGGCGTTGGCCTCGGTCTCGTTGAGGGAGAAGTGCGCCACGGTGGTGAGCACGGCCACGACGACCATGATGATCGCCGGGACGATGGTCCAGCCGATCTCCAGGGTGTTGTTGTGCGAAATCTGCTCAGGGAATTCGTCGTCGCCGTCGTAGCTCTTCACCCGCTGCTTCTTCGCCATGTAGACCACGGCGCCGAGCACGAGGACGCCGATCACCCCNGCGATGACCAGCACCCGGTCGAGCAAGGTGTCGATGTCGCGGGCGTTGTCGCTCTGCGGCTGCAGCGTGTCGAGTTCGGCGTCGCCGGCGCAGCCGGCCGCCATCAGGCCGATCAGGGCAACAGCGCCCAACAGGCGCTTGCGGGAATCACTCACTGGCTTCTCCCTCTTCCGAATGGTCTTCACCGTGCTCCTCACCATGGTCGTCACCGTGATGTTCGCTGTGATGTTCAAAGTCGCGCTGACCGTCGACTGCGGTGACGATGCCACCGGCGATGACGGCGACGCCGACCGCAAGCACGAGACCTGCGATGACGTTCTTGTTCATCTTGGGCCGGGCCGCATAGAGGATGCCCAGTCCGAAGATGGTGACGGCGATCACGCCGGCCCAAACGACGGCACCGAGCTTGGTCGCGTTCAGGAAGATCCGGCTGGCAGCGAGTGCCATGACCGCGACACCGAGGGCACCAGCAACGGGGATCTCGAAGGGCGCCATGATGCGATCGCGCAGGGCCTTGTTGGCCTCGGCATCGCCGGTGGCGCGGTCGGCCCAGGCGTCCATGGTCCACTCGATCGCCACGAGTGAGCAGATCACCAGGCCCAGAACGAACACGGCCGGGCCGAGCACGAGGCCGAGCACCATGGCGGCGCCACCGAAGGCGCCGACGACGGGCCAGAAGCTGCCCGAGACGGGTGTGGTCGGTGCAATGGCCTCGACGCCCATGTAGTGGGACTGGGCGGCCGGATCGGCGTCGCGGAAGGCGACGATGACGCCGGCGAAGCAGGAAGACGCAAAGGCGCCGCCGATGAGGACCAGGTAGCCGACATGGTCGCCCACGCCACCCTTCCAGCCGAGCGTGACCGGACCGACGTGCTCACCGCCGGTCGAGTACCCGTAGGCGACCGCGCCGATGGTGAGGGCGATGGTGAGTCCGAAGAAGAACTTGAAGCCCGTGGTGAACATCTGATCCCTACTTGGTGACGAAGATGGCGATCCAGGTGACCCAGTACATGACGGAGACCGCATGCCAGAACATGGCAGCAGCGGCGACGCCGTCGTCCTGGGAAGGACCGAACTGACCGAACAGTGCCCGCATCGTGGTGAGGGCGAGGAAGACGACAGCACCGATCAAGAAGACGATGTAGGTGCCGGTCATGACGAAGAACAGGAACTGACCTTGGGTGCCGGCCAGCGCGAATCCGGTGTCGTTGATGATGAACCAGAGCTGGTTGAACACCGCCGCCCCGAACATGCCGGTGAGCGCGAGCGCGATGTAGGCGTTGGGGCGGTCGTCGTTGCGGATTGCCTGCACGGCCCACTGGACCGTGAAGGCGGCGAGCACGAGGGTCCAGAAGATCCAGCCCGACGGGCCGAGTTCGATGACGCCCTCCGGGAACCATTCCTCACCGGCGTCGCGGGCGGCGGCCCGCTCGCTGACATAAACGGCGAGCACGCCGAAGTAGGTCATGAGGGCGGCACCGCTGGCGAACATGGTGCCGACGAGTACCGTGCGCGGCCGGCGGATTGCGGGGGCGGCGAGCTGGGTGGTGGTGGCGGTCATCAGGACTCCCCTCCCTCGTCGCCGGGCGTCTCGTCGAGCAGCGGTGCCTCCGAACGGACTCGGGCAGGCGGCTCGGCGAAGTTGCCCGCGGGCGGCGGCGTGGCCGTGGCCCACTCGAGGGTGTGTCCGCCCCATGGGTCGTCGTCGGTCTCGCCCGGCTTGACGTAGGCCAGGGAGATCGCCCCGAGTGCGCCGAGGACGCCGAGCAGCACGACGATCGAGCCGATCATCGACAGGACGATCATGGCGTCGCCGAGGCTGTCGTCGGCGGACGCCAGCAGCACGTCGGGGGTGTCAACGAACCCGGCGATCACGTCGGTGGCGCCGAGCAGGNCACCACCGAGCAGNAGGANGGTCATGGCGCCAAGCCCCTGGATGCCGGAGAAGANGCGACCGTCGGTCTTCGGNGCCCAGAACCACCAGCCGCCGAGCGCGCCAAGGATGGCGGCGACCGCAACGAGGTTGAGCACGCCGGTATCGGCGGTGGTGCCGATGAGGTCGAGCGGGTCGATGACACGCAGAGCGCCAGCGNCGGTGGCGGCCAAGAAGAGCAGCATCGAGCCGAGCGCCCCGATCATGTGGGCGGGCGGGATGCCAACCGGCGCTTCGCCCGCGATGAGCGTGGCACCGTTGCCGCCGAGCGAGGCGAGCACGGGGACCATGGCGGCAACACCGAACGCGATGTACACCAGCGTGTCGCGCTCGTCGCCGAAGAACGGCTGGGACCAGCCGCCGATGGCGAGCAGGCCGGCGAGGCCGATGAGGATCATCATCGCCTCGTGGCTGACCTGGCGGCCCTTGGCGACGACCGGGATGATCGAGCCAGCGATACCGAGAACAGGAACGGCGGCGGCGTACACCGCGGGCTGGTCGAGAATCCATGCCAGCTGGGCGTACACGTCGAACCCNGGGTTGGGTGCGCCGACGAAGAGGCCGGCGCCGCCGGAGAGGTCGATGTAGAGGATCGCGATGTTGGCGATGGCGACCGGGAGGGTGAGGACCCAGACACTGCCGGCGACGAGCATCGACCAGGCGAACAACGGCACCTTGGTGAGACCCATGCCCGAGGTGCGCAACGACACCACGGTGGTGACGACACAGATGGTGCCGAGGATGATCGACACCATCACCATGCCGGTGCCGAGGAGGGTGAGNCGGATGGCGTCGGCTTCATCACCGGAGACGCCGTCGAGCGCGCCCCAGCCGCCACCGGAGAGAACCGAGATGATGGTGATCAGCGAGCCGAGCACATAGCCCCACGCCGCAGCGAGCGCCGCTCGTGGGAAGGCGATGTTGGTGCTGCCGACCTGCATCGGCGTGATGACGGTGGCGAGACCAACGAACAGCGGGATCGCGACCATCAACACGATGCCGAAGCGATACAGCGACCACATCTGGAAGTAGCTGTTCACCCCGCCGAACACGTCGATCGCATCGGCATCAAGTCGCTCAAAAGAGATCAGGACACCGATCACGGAGAAGAAGAGGAGCGACAGGGCGCCGAAGCGCAGCCAGATTCGGCCAATCGCCTTGTGATCGCTGGTGGTCAGCCAGTCGTACAGTCCGCCGACCGCGGGAAGCGGCGCAGCACTGGACTCGGCCGCCTCCGAAGGCGGTGACTCAGTCATCGTCATGGGTTCTGCAATCCTCTACGGCGAGGGCCCCTGCCCTCATCGCTGAAATGTTTTTGGCGCGCGTCCGGTCAGCTCGGGCACGAACCCGGCAGAGCCTACAGGTGTCCACCGCCCGGAGCGGAAACCCAGCGCAAGGAAATGCGGCGCGATCTCGAGCCGTTTGGCGTGATCTCGCGCCGTTTGGCGCAACCCGGACCGGTTCGGGGTCGGATGAACGGCCGCGGCGCCTGCCTAGAGGCCGTTTCGCACCATGACATCGACCGCCATGGCGCCGAAAAGCAGGGTCACATAGGTGATCGACCAACCGAACAGCGCCATCGCCAGTTTCGGTTGCGGATCTCGGTACACCTTCACCGCAAGGCCGAGGAACACGGCGCCGGTGACGATGGCGACGCCGACATAGATGGCCCCCATGTCAGCGACCGGGGCGAACGCAAGCGTGAGACCCCACAGCAGCACGGTGTAGAGGATGATGCGGGTGGCGGTGGTCCTGAGCGATTTCACCGCCGGCAGCATCGGCACGTCGGCTGCCTGGTAGTCGTCTCGGTAGCGAATCGCCAGGGCCCAGAAGTGCGGTGGGGTCCAGTAGAAGATGATGGCGAAGAGCACGACCGGCGGCCAGTCGAGCGTGTTGGTAACCGCCGACCAGCCCACGAGCACGGGCACCGCCCCGGCGGCGCCGCCGATGACGATGTTGGCCGTGGAGTTGCGCTTGAGCCAGAGGCTGTACACGAAGACGTAGAACAGGGTGGCACTGACGGCGAGACAGGCAGACAGCAGGTTGACGGTGCCCCACAACCACAGGAAGGCGACGATCTCGACACCGAAGGCGAACACGAGCGCTTGGCGCGGCGTGACCTCACCGGTGACGAGCGGGCGGTCCTTGGTGCGCTCCATCAGGGCATCGATGTCACGATCGATGTACATGTTGAAGGCGTGGGCGCCGCCGGCGGCGAGCGTGCCGCCGAAGACGGTGGCGAAGATCAACCACAGCGATGGCAGGCCACCCTCGGCGACGATCATGGTCGGCACCGTGGTGACGAGCAGCAACTCGACGATCCGCAGCTTCATCAAGGCGACGAACGCGAGGATCTTCGGGCGCGTCGGCGCGTGGGCGGTTGCGGACACGTCCTCAGGCTACGGCCGCTGAGGCAACTCCAACCAGCTGGCCCTAACGTCTTGGGCATGTTCCGTGGTGCGATTTCCCCTGAGCGCTACGTCCAGTTCGTCCGAGGCGCACTCTGGTCGCTGACCGTCATCGTGATCACCGGGGCGGCCGTCCGACTCACCGGTTCCGGCCTCGGCTGTTCGGACTGGCCGACCTGCGAAGAGGACCAGTTCGTCGCCTCNCTCGAACACCATGCGCTCATCGAATTCGGGAACCGTCTCTTCACCGGGGTCGTCACGATCGCCGTCGTGCTCGCCGTCCTCGGGTCGATTCGCCGCGGCCCGAAACGACGCGACCTGATCTGGTGGTCGTGGGGACTTGTTGCCGGCGTGATCGCCCAAATCCTGCTCGGGGCGGTGCTCGTGCTCACCCATCTCGATCCGCGTTTCACGATGGGGCACTTCATCTTGTCGATGGTGCTGCTGTGGAACGCAGCGGTGCTGATCGAGAAGGCCAAGACCGATATCGCCGACCCGGCACCACTCTGGATGGGCGCGCCGTCGGATCACGACCGTCCGATCCGCAACGCAAGCCGCACCCTCTTTGTCTTCGGCTCGATCCTGCTCGTCACCGGCACGATCGTCACCGGGTCGGGTCCGCACTCCGGCAGCGACGACGAACTCGTCGCCGACCGCCTCCCGTTTCTTGTGCGAGACGTGACTCGCATCCACTCGATCACGGCGTTCACGGTGCTCGCCGTGGTGCTCGTGATCATCTGTCGTGCCCATCGAGCCGAAAAGTTCGCGTTGCGTGAGCAAGCGATGCGGCTCATGACCCTGCTGGTCGCTCAAGGCGCAGTCGGCTACTGGCAGTACTTCACCGGCGTTCCGGTCCAGCTCGTGGCGGTCCACATCACCCTCGCCTCGATCACCTGGATCCAGATCGTGCGCCTTGCGTGGCAGGCTGAACAGGTGCCGGCGCGCGATCGTGTTCTTGTATGACGGCCCCGCTCACCACGCCAGGCATCGACACCGAGGACGATGTGGCGTTCGATCACCCATGGAAGGTGATCGTTTGGGATGACCCGATCAATCTCATGTCGTACGTCACCTTCGTGTTCCGGAAGGTCTTCGGCTACTCCAAGGACAAAGCGGAGCAGTTGATGATGCAGGTGCACGTGGAGGGCCGCGCAATCGTCTCGTCAGGCACCCGCGAGAAGGCCGAGCTCGACGTCTTCAGGCTCCACGAACACGGCCTGTGGGCCACGCTCGAACAGGAGCACTGATGGCGGCCTTCTTTCGTCGTCGTTTCCGTTGGAAGAACGGTCAGGTCGTCGTCGAACTGCCCGACGAGGAGCAGGACATGCTTCGCCACGTGCTGCCTCAGCTACGCGAACTGGTGATGGGCGAGACCGACCCTGCACTGCGTCGGCTGTCGCCACCGGCACGACCCGACGACCCTGATGCCGAGGCGTTCTACCGCCAGATGGTCACCGACGAGTTGCTGGCGTCGCGGCTCGAGGCGATCGAGGTCGTCGAGGAAGGCATCGGCGGCACCGTCCTTGATGACGCCGGCGTCGACTCGTGGATGCACAGCCTCAACGCCCTCCGTCTCGTGCTTGGTGAGCGGCTCGACGTCGACGTGATCGGTCACGACGTCCTTCACGACCTGGAACCCGACGACGACCGGGTGCCGATCGTGGCCCTGTACGAGTGGCTCGGCTGGCTCCTTGAACAGTTGGTCGACGCTGCGATGAACAGCCTCGACGACTGACAAATCCCGCTTCTCTCNGCCACCAGAACCCGCCGGAACCCCGTACACTGCCCAGTCGGTCGGCCCGCCGACCACGAACCATCGGCTCCGGCCGACGGTTCCGCCCCCGGCCCGCCGGGAGGCAGGCCCCATTCGTCCAGCGGCCTAGGACGCCGGCCTTTCACGCCGGTAACACGGGTTCGAATCCCGTATGGGGTGCGAAACGGTTGCAGGTTGTCATCCCGATGAACGACCTCTACCGTTCCCATGTCGTTCGGTCCGCCGAGCGAGGGGTCCTGTAGATCAGTTTGGAGTGATCGCCACCCTGTCAAGGTGGAGGCCGCGGGTTCAAATCCCGTCAGGACCGCACATGCGCCTTGCAGGAGATGCAGTGCGCACCCAGAGGTCGGGTAGCTCAGTTGGCAGAGCGACCGCCTGAAAAGCGGTAGGTCACCGGATCGACGCCGGTCCCGACCACCACTCGAACATCACCCCGGCCGATTCGGCCGGGGTGATGGCGTTTTCGTCCTCAGAACGCAGCGGCGGTGTGCCACCCGGCGTGGATCGCCCCTTCGAGGTAGCCGACCCCGCCTGCATCACCGATCACGATCGGCTCAAAGCCGGCTTCCGTGAAGGCCTCGGCCACGCCGAGATCACCATCGACCAGTTGAGCGATCACGACCGTGTCGGCAGCCGCCCCTGCGTCACCTTCGTCGGTCGACCAGGTGACGCTGTCGGCCCCGATCTCAATGTTGCGGGCTCCGGTGACGAGCGCGACGCCGTAATCACGAAGATCACCGAGCACCCGCCAACGCCGAGGGTGGGCCATCTCGAGTGCGAGTTTGTCGCCCTCCTCGAGCACGGTGACCTTCCGATCTCGTTCCATCAAGAACTCGGCGAGTTCGGCGCCGACGAGACCACCGCCGATGATCACCACCCGCTTCCCCACCGGCATGTACTGCTCGGTGAGCTTGGCGAGGATCCCCGGGTCGTCGATCAAGCCGACCCGACGACCGATGCCGAGCGCGAGACGAGCCGGCAACGGAAGCTTCCTCGCCGCCCCGGTAGCGCCAGCACCGGTGAGCAACTCGCGGAGGTCGTCGCCGTCGAAGACGTGTGAGCGGTCGGCCCCGGGCAACGTCGAGCGCGTGCGGGCCGCCCCGGTAGCCACGACGACATGATCGGGCGAGAGCGCAGCAACCGCCTCGGGGGTTGCGGTCGTGGCGNTGCGGACGTCGACCGCCAGGCGCCGCATCTCGTGCTCGTACCACCTGAGCAGCCGAAGGTTGGGTTCGTAGAGCAGCGCCGCAAAACGCAACGCTCCGCCGATATTGCGCGCCGCTTCGAAGACGGTGACGTCGTGCCCTCGCAGGGTCGCNACGCGAGCGACTTCGAGTCCGGCGGGCCCGCCGCCGACNACCACGATCTTCTTCGGCGTCTCGGCCGGCGTGGACTCGACGGCGCCGAGTTCGGACTCACGGGCGAGCACGGGGTTCACTGCGCACTTCACCCGACGGTCGAAGAAGGGTTGGGCGACGCAGACGTAACAGTTGATGCAGGGCCGAATCTCCTCGACCCGATTCTCGCGGACCTTGCGTCCTGTTTCGGGGTCGGCGAGCATCTGCCGCCCCATCGCAACGATGTCGGTCTTGCCGTGACCGATCATCTGATCACCGGTGCTCGGCCGGATCCGCCCGACGGCGATCACCGGGACCGGCAGCGCCTCGGTGAGGCGGCCACTCAGCGCCGAGTGCTTCGCNTCNTGGTCGAGGATCATGCCGTCGGTGAACGCCTGGCCCGAGGTCATGTCCCCGTAGGCGGACAGGTGGATGGCATCGGCACCGGCTTCGACCGCGAGTCGGGCGGTGATCTCGCACTCGTCGAAGGTGATGCCGTCGGGTGTTCGGTACTCGAGCGCATCGAGGCGCACCCAGACCGGGAAATCTCCACCGGTGCGCGATTTCGCTTCGGTGACGACCTCGCACAGGAACCGGGCCCGGTTCTCGATCGGACCGCCGTACTCGTCGTCGCGCCGGTTCCACTGGCGCGACAAGAACCCGGAGAGGAGATAGCCGTGGGCGCCGTGAATCTCGACGGCGTCGAACCCGGCCGCTTGGGCTCGGACGACTGCGTCGCCGAGTTGCTCGGTGATCGCTGCGATCTCGTCGGTGGTCATGGCGTGGAACTGCGGCTTCATGTCGGCGCCACCCGACGCGGCCGCCATGGCCATCAGTTCGTCGATCGACAAGTCGTTGATCATGTCGAGCGAGCCGTGCCACTCAGGCAGCGACGGCACATAGACCGGATCGCCGTTGGCGACATCGACCCGACTGATCTTGCCGTGGTGCACCAACTGCACGGCGATCTTCGCGCCATGACGATGGACGGCGTCGGTGAGCTTGCGCAGCGCCGGGATGTAGCGGTCGTCCGACATCGCCAGNTGNTGAACCGAGTTGGCGCCATGCGGGTAGGCAAAGGCCGCGACCTCGGTGATGAGGAGTCCGGCACCGCCGGCGGCTCGGGCTTCGTAGTAGGCGATGACCTCGTCGTTGGCCATGCCGTCGTCACCGACGATCTCGACACCCATTGGCGCCATGGCGATGCGGTTGGCCACCGTCATGGAACCGATCTTCACGGGCGCGAGGAGATGCTCGGTCATCGCCAAGGACCGTAGCGAACCCCGCCTGATGGCGGCGAAATCACGTCAGGAACGGATCGCGCCGTCGATCACTGCGGCGTTCGCAACGGCAGCTGCNACCGCGGGCGCCACCGTGTGGTCGAACACCGAGGGCACGACGAAGTTCGGCGTGAGCTCGTTCTCGTCGACGGTGGCGGCGATGGCGTGCGCGGCCGCGACCTTCATCGACTCGGTGATGCTGTGGGCACCGACATCGAAGGCACCGCGGAAGATGCCGGGGAACGCCAGCACATTGTTGATCTGGTTCGGGAAGTCACTCCGGCCGGTGGCCATGACCGCAGCAAGCCCATCAGCCGCCTCGGGACGAATCTCCGGATCGGGATTGGCCATGGCGAAAACGATCGGGTTCGGTGCCATCTTGCGAAGATCGCTTGCGNCGATCAGGTCGGGGGCGGACACGCCGATGAAGATGTCCGCACCTTCGAGCACGTCCTGGAGCGTCCCGGCCTTACGGTCGGGATTGGTGTGGTCGGCGAACCACTCCTTCGCGAAGTTCAGTCGGTCGCGGCCCGAGTAGACCGAGCCGGTGGAGTCGACACCGATGAGTTCGCCGTACCCGGCGTCGCGCAGGATCTTTCCGATGGCGAGGCCCGCAGCGCCCATGCCGGAGATGACGACCGAACAATCCTCCGGCTTCTTGTCGATGAGCTTGAGGCTGTTGGTGAGACCGGCAAGGGTCACCACCGCCGTGCCGTGCTGGTCATCGTGGAAGACCGGAATGTCGAGACGTTCCTTGAGGGTGTCCTCGATGGTGAAGCACGCCGGTGCGGCGATGTCCTCGAGGTTGATGCCCCCAAAGGTTGGAGCGATCCGCTCGACGGTCTCGATAATCTCCTCGGGGTCCTTCGTGTCGAGGCAGATCGGGAAACCGTCAACGCCGGCGAACTCCTTGAACAGCAGCGCCTTGCCCTCCATCACCGGCATGGCTGCTTCGGGACCGATGTCGCCGAGGCCGAGCACGGCAGTGCCGTCGCTGACGATGGCGACAGTGTTCTTCTTGATCGTGTAGTCGTGGGCCTTGGCGATGTCGTCGTGGATGGCCATGCACACGCGGGCGACGCCAGGGGTGTACGCCATGGCGAGGTCGTGGGCGTCGGCGACGCCGCACAACGGCAGCACCTCGATCTTGCCGCCTTCGTGGATGCGGAAGGTGCGGTCCCACCATTCGACCACGGTGACACCCGACAAGGTGTTGGCCACCTCGACGAGTTTGCGACCGTGAGCCTCGTCGCGAGCGTGAATGTCGATGGTGCGTGAGACGCTGGGGCCCTTCGCTTCGAAGCCGGTCGCGCCGGCGATGTTGCCGCCGGCTTCACCGATAGCGACGGCGAAACGGCCGAGGGTGCCGGGAACGTTGTCGAGAACGATCTTCAACCCGATGGAATAGGCGGCGGTCGGGACCTTGCTCATGGCCTGCGACGCTAGCGGGGCCGCCGATCCGAACCCCCATGCAGCCGTCGGCCGGCCTTCGGGTCTCGCCCACACAGAGGAACGGGCCTCGGCGCCGTTCCAGAAATCGGACTGCTCTCTGAACACGTTCAGCGCTAGCATCCATCGCATGGCACCCCGTCCCGGAGAAATGACCGACGAGCACAAGGCCGCTCTGGCAGAAGGCCGGGCTCAGGGAAGCGCCGTGCGCGCCTACCTTGAGGCCCTCGAAAACCACAAACCGAGGCGCGGGCGCAAACGCACGCCGGCAACCATTCGGGCACGACTTGCAACGATTGATTCAAACCTCGAACAGTCCGACCCGGTGAGCCGGCTCCAGATGATTCAGGAGCGCATGGATCTCGCGGCTGAACTCGAGGCAGCCGAACGGCCGGTCGACCTCAGCGCCCTCGAAGACCGGTTCGTGGCGGTGGCCAAGGCCTACAGCGAACGCAAGGGCATCTCCTACGCCGCATGGAAGGAGTTCGGGGTTCCCACTCCGCTCCTCAAGCGGGCAGGCATCACCCGCCGGAACTGATCAAACCCGGACCTCGGCACCGGCTGACGCAGCCTCGGGGTGCGCAGCCAAGACGGTGTTGGCACGGGCGACGACNCGCGCCACCTGCGNGATGGCCGTACCGGTGAACTCCTGCGGATTCGCGAGCAACGCCTCGATCTCGTTGCGGTCGAGCGGCATCAGCGAATCATCGGCGAGGCGTTCGACGAGCGACGCGTACTCGCCACCTTCACGCCGATCGAGTGCGGCGGCCACGGCGTGTTCCTTGACCAGCTCGTGCGCCGCTTCACGACCGAGCCCACCATCGACCGCCGCGGTCAGAATTCGGGTGGTCGCAAGGAAGGGAAGGTCACGACGCAGCTCGGCCTCGACGACCGCCGGGAAGACCCCGAACTCATCGAACACACTGAGCGCNGTCTGGATNAGNCCNTCGGCNGCCATGAACGCATCGGGCAACATGACCCGCCGCACGACGGAGCAGCTCACGTCGCCCTCGTTCCACTGACGGCCAGCCAAGCCCGCCGCCATCGTGAGATGACCGTCGATCACGAGCTTGAGACCATTGACCCGTTCAGCGCTCCGGGCGTTCATCTTGTGCGGCATCGCCGAGGAGCCGACCTGGCCCGGGCGGAAGCCCTCGGTCGCCAACTCGTGACCAGCCATGAGGCGAAGCGTGGTGGTCGCGCTCGACGGAGCCGACACGGCCTGCGCGATCGCCGACACGACGTCGAGGTCGAGCGAACGGGGATANACCTGGCCGACGGAGTCGAGCACCCGCGAGAAACCGAGGTGTTCGGCGACCGCCTGCTCGAGCTCGTCGACTCGATCGGGATCCCCGAGCAGATCGAGTTGGTCGAGACGAGTGCCGACCGGACCCTTCAAACCGCGGAGTGGGTAGCGAGCAAGGAGTTCCTCGACCCGCTCGAACCCGATCATCGTCTCTTCCGCGACATCGGCAAACCGCTTGCCGAGGGTGGTGGCCTGGGCGGCGACGTTGTGGGTGCGGGCGACCATCACCTCGCCTGCGTGACGCTCGGCGAGCGATGAGAAACGGGCAAGGAGGGCGACGAGACGGTCGCGCACGATCTCGAGCGATCGCCGGATCTGGAGTTGCTCGACGTTCTCGGTGAGATCGCGCGAGGTCATTCCCCGGTGGATGTGTTCGTGACCGGCCAACGCGCAGAATTCGTCGATGCGGGCCTTGACGTCGTGGCGGGTGACCGACTCGCGCTCAGCGATCGATGCCAGGTCGACCTGGTCTTTGACCGCCTCGTAGGCCTCGATTGCTTCGTCGGGCACAGCGACGCCGAGCCGCTGCTGCGCCCGCATCACGGCGATCCACAGTTCACGCTCGAGCACGACCTTGCGCTCGGGGGACCAGACCTCGTTCATCGCTTCGCTCGCGTAGCGGGCCGAGAGCACGTTCACCATGGGATCTGTCGTCACGGTGTCACCGTTCCATTCCGTTCAGGAGTCTTCAAGAACCCGGGCTGATCGAGCGGCATACCACGAGGTCAGGCGGCTCGATCGAGGAACTGTTCGCG